>Ga0206996_1050_pt1 | contig 30688 bp, 30 predicted proteins | sample Alteio_BWMinCont_2_FD_153467 | JGI IMG/M metagenome (GOLD analysis project Ga0206996, IMG submission 153467) | Enriched cells from forest soil in Barre Woods Harvard Forest LTER site, Petersham, Massachusetts, United States -... | ecosystem: Environmental > Terrestrial > Soil > Temperate forest >...
AGTCGGTTCAAGTGGTTCTGGATCTGACGGTGGAATTTATGATCCAGGCTCAAATACCTGGAGTTCCATGAGCACAATCGGCGCTCCGTCTGGAAGATATTCCCACACCGCAGTTTGGACTGGAACCCAGATGGTAGTATGGGGCGGTTACTCAACTGGCTCCCCTGGTGTCTTAGGGGACGGCGGAGTTTATACGCCAAGCACTGATACTTGGACCTCCGTTACTACGACAGGTGCGCCAACTGCCAGATATTATCACACAGCAGTATGGACAGGATCAGCCATGATTATCTGGGGTGGAAACAACGGGTCCATTCAACTTGGTGATGGTTCAAGTTATAATCCCACAAGCAATACTTGGACTACGTTAAATGCCACGGGCGAACCTGCAGCTGTAGACATGCACACCAACATATGGACCGGAACTTACATGATTAAGTTTGGTGGCGAAAACGGTGGTTTTGCTGACATCGACTCAGAACTTTATAACCCATCAAACACTACTTGGACTGCGGCCACTACAACAGGCTCGCCAACGGCAAGATTCTCCCACACTGCCGTATGGGATGGAACACAGATGATAATTTGGGGCGGGAACAACGGCTCTACCAATCTCAATGACGGTGGACTCTACAATCCAAGTTTAAATTCGTGGACAAGCACCACATCCACCAATGCTCCCGTCGCTCGTTCAGGACATACAGCAATTTGGACGGGAACGGAGATGATCGTTTGGGGCGGAAGCGGGTCAAGTAGTTACCTCGGTGATGGCGGTTTGTATAACCCTAGTGGCAATACATGGACTGCGATTTCCACAACTGGATCTCCGTCAGCAAGATACGGTCATTCGGCGGTATGGACGGGTACACAGATGATTATTTTTGGTGGTGCAAATACAAGTGGCGCTCTAGGTGATGGAGCAACATATACACCATAGGAATAGATGTGGAGTGTTTTCTTTTATGGATCTATGTGCTTACTGCAATTTTAAGTGGACTCGATACCGAAGTATCTATCATTGGGGTTTTAATTTGTATGATCTATCGCTTCACCAAGCGAATATCAAAGAACTCCTTCACGATGGAGGTGAGTCTCATGAATAAACTCACGCCTAAACAAGTGAATGAGCGCACCGTTCCGTGCATTGTTTTTGGTGTCATTATGATGTTGGTGGGTGTCGGTAACGAAAATATTTATACTGTCCTTGCTGGATTAGCATTTGTGGTTTTTGGAGCATTTGCAAAACATGCAGCGACAAATTCGCAGGAATGCCCTTTTTGTAAATCGAAAATTCATAAAGAAGCAAGTGTGTGTCCTAAATGTCAAAGGGAGCAAAAGAATGTCGCGTAAAGAATAGCGCAAATAGATTTATTATTCGGTTCAAACTTTTAAGGGGGGACGTTATCATGAAAAAAGTATTTTTAACTTTACCTTGTGCTTTGATGGTGGCCTGTTCGTCAGTGCCACAGCCACAAAGTCAATCTCAAATGCAAACGCCAGAAACCCAAGGCGACAAAGTTCTTGCCCGAATTGATGATTTGCCCGCAAGGCCGTCATGGCTTAAAGAATCGGACCCATTCCGCATTGAAGGAGGATATGTCATCTCCCTTGGCCAAACATTAATTCCCGCTGATAACCGTGTCGAGGCCGCTTACCGAATTGCCGAGAATAACGCCAAAGGCGCTATTGCTGGAGCCATTGAGCAGCGTTTAGAATTTATTTTCCAAAACGCAGAAGAAGGGACTGAGATGGATACCACTCAGGCCCGTTATATCGGGGCGGAGGCTTCTAAATTGACGACTTCTTCGTTACGCTTGGAGCATCGTTACTGGGAAAAAGTTGCAACAACGACCGATAGCGGCCAACGGATTACTCAGTATCGTATTTTTACAACGGTCAAGATGCCTGAGAGTGATTTCAAAAGGGCTGTCATTGATGCCATCCGTAGAAGTCAAGGACGACAAGGGATCAGTGCTGAATTTGCACAAAAAGTTAATGAACATTGGGACAAGTTTGTTAGTGGCAACGATAGTAAAACGACAAGCACAACGGCCAAGGCCGATAAACCCGCCACGACAGAGAAGCCCAGCGAAGATGGGAACGAGTAAAGTTTTAGTAGTGGGTGGTTATGAGGACTTTATTTAAGTGTGCTTACACCTTAATGGCTTCGATCTTGATTGGATGTGCATCGGCCCCGCCAATGTACGATGCCAAAGGATTTGAGAAAAGGGTTGCCAACAATCCGATTTGTCTTGATGGCAAGGGAGTAAAAGTTTTCTCCATCACGACTGCGACCTATGTTGGTGTAGCGCCAGGTAGGTCCTTGGCTGAAGTCAGTAGCACTCAAGATGACTATGCTAAGGCCGCCGACGCTATCTCAAAGAATATATTTCAACTCCTATCCCAAGTTGAAATAATTGAAGATGGCCAAGGTCTTAAGTATAATTCCATTGCTAAACCCACAATGGTTTTTGCGGCAGTTATCACCCTTGGAGTTGTTGGTATTCTGGTTTCGGCTGAACCAGAGGATTTCTATAAACCTGAACTTCACGTTCGCTCTAGTTTAGACATTCGAGACATTCACCTAGTCAGAGTTTCAAATAACCCGCTTGAGTTCGTTGTCTGCAAAACTGAAACTTGCGGAGGACTTAAAGAACCGTTTAGTCACAAAGAAATTCTTCAAGGGAATAACAGTGGGCAAGCCTATTATTATGTAGCAAGTAAGAACGCCCCTTCTATTGCTATCTTGGAATTTGACAAGTCCCCTCTTGAGCCAGATCCACTCTCGGCCACTGTCATAGAGACGGGCTTTGATCTTCACAATTTTTTGAGCCAAAACTATTTCGATCCAAATAAAGATAGGGGACCAGCATCCTTGGCTGATGCTTTTAACTTGGGAATTAAGATAACAAAGACTGTCCGTGGCCCATGGATTATCCAAAAGGTAACTTTTAACCCTAGTGAGGTTTGTAGAAATGTTCGGTCATCTACTGAACTTTACTCTCATTAGTATGGTGGCGCTCGGTGCCGGTCTTCCAACTTGGGTCACAAGTGGGGCAACCTCTAATAGTGGATCATATTTTGTTATCTGTAGCGCCGATGCCCTTGATCCCCAGGAGGCCGAAGAATTAGCTCAAAGCCGATGCCTCGCTAGTGCCGCAAAACTTAGCGGAGTAACTGTTCAAATCCATTCTAAGACCGTTGAGAGTGTTACTGGGAATGACTCAAGTGAAGTCGCAGAGATCCAACCCATCCACCGTCCTGTTCAGTGTCTCTGGACCAATCGTTATCTTGAGTCACAAGGGACAGGCTTTCGAGTTTGGCTTAGGTGTTCTGTTTCCAAAAGATCTGTCGAGAGCATGAAAAACCAAACGGCACCAGGCAACGGGGATCAAGATAGTAATGCCTCCCTGCCCGCCTTTAAGAAAGCCATCGTTGTAGCCATCAGTGTCCCGCCCGCTGAACTTTACTCCGTCGGGGGTGATCGTGGGGAGCGCATCATTAATACTTCAAGTAATCCCACGAATCTAGAGATTAAAGAAGGAGATCAGTGGATCGTGGCCAAAAGACATGGCTACCACGACAACAAAGTTTTACTTAATCCGTGGCAGAACGGTGACGTTTTAAACTTAAATTTCCAACTTGATCGAGGAATTTAATAACGGACTTCAATGTCCTACGAAGGAGGTCTTTATGGATAAAAATGGTGACGAGTTGATAAGAAAAGGTAATACGCTCATGGCCGCCGCCCGCGAAGGGAAAATAGGTTTTGCGGAGAGTGATATTCGCGCCCTTCAAAACGCCTACTTGAGGAGCCGCAGTGGATCTTTTCTTACAAGTTGGACCCCCGTATTTATAATTTTTATTATGGGGGCACTTACGTTTATTTCGGGATCTGTGCAAGAATACGCTGCCCTACCTCGACATACTGCCGCTTATCAGGCCGCCACCGTTTCGTTAATGTACGGTGGTCAAACAAACGATGACGCAATTCTTGCATCAGTTCACAGAGAAGAACAAGAAACGGGAAGCCAGATAAGAGCAGGGTTCTTGTTAATCATTGGTGCGGTTGTCTATGGAGTCATGCTCCGAAAGTACAATGCAAGGGGAAAGAAGTACGTGAGCTTTGTTCAAACAGAGTATCCAAAACTAGAGAAGGAGGCAGCTTAGAGAAATTCTTTAGCCCGATAGTTGAACACGCCATTCTTTCTATGGGAGTGATGGGATTTGAGACTCACATTGAACGAAAAAATCGGAGGTCCTCTAACTTGGCTTTATACCTTCTCTTGCATTTTGTTTGGTGAAGAAACCGAGGTTTCAGTATTTATATTGTGTATCTATGGGATTAGCAAAGGAGTTTGTAAGATTTTAAAGTGACTAGCCTACTGATTTTTCGTCAAAACGAAGATCAACCAAATTGCCGTTCTTAAACAGTAAAGAAAAATATCGAAGAAAGGACATTCCAAGAACTATGTCCTCGCAACTGTTGCTGACGGAGGCGCGGATACCTTTAAGAAAAATTATTTCTCCTATAGACGTTTTAAGTCGTATATCAACCTCGGTTACAGCTTCCTTTACCGAGCCATTTGCTGTATCTGATATTTCCGCACCCCCGGGCGGGAATACGCCAGGCGTTTCATCCAACAACCGTTTTGGAATAAGAATACCAGAGGCTCCTGTGTCAATCATCCCTTGAACACGAACAAAAGCATTCTGGCCTGGTGGGCTGATTTCAACGGGGACATAGAGGACATCTGCGTCGTTTTCTTCAAATTCAAATTGGCTACCATTTCTAAATATCTTCATGCCTATTAAAGATTACTACGTTACTGAATTTTCAATAAGTCCAACCATTGCTTATGTTGGACGTACTTTCCGTAAGCCTGTCTATATTGCTGAAGGAGACGCTCCTTCTCCTGGCCATTCTGGCTATTAGCAGCCCTTGTCCAAAGAATTTTCACTTGATTTTGCAATGCCTTGAGTAATTCCATAAAAATATCCTTCTCCCATCATTCTTATCGGTCTTTTGTTTTAATACTTTAGCTGATAATTTATTGGCTAAATTAGCTGATATTGTAAAAAGTACAAATTTGTAATATAATAAGCTATGGCAAAGAAAGAGAAGTATCCATACAAAGACTACCCCGTGCTTGGCTACCGCGTAACTAAGGCCATTTACGACGAAATAACAGGTGTTTTGGAAGAGGTGCTAAACCTTTGGAATAAAGAGCTAGAGGCTCACGAGAAGTTATATAAAAAAAATGATATTTTTATTAAGGCTTTAAAGCGAGGTTTAAGCCAATTAGAGGCAGAAAAGAAGAAGAAGTGAGGGCCGCCGTTGGTCTAGTTGAACAGTCTAGTTAAACAGCTCTCGTAGGATGCCGATAGAAAATAAAGGGAGCCAACGGATGGATCGACGCCAACTTGCAAGTGACTGTGCCCGTGTCATTGCTGGCCACGGACACAAATTTGAACAGCTTGACGATCTTCTAACCTCAATCGTCAATAGAGTGGCAAAGAAATTAAAAATTTCACTAAAAACGTATAGTCTAGGACGCTATCAACTGGACAGAACACTTTGTTATTTTGTTATTTTTTTCATTTACGAACATTCTTGTAACGGTTTATCTCCTAACAAACAGGAAATCGAAAGAGCCGTGGACCTTTTTATAGAATTTAAAGAAAAGAATCGTGATCTTACTCTAATTTCAATCAAGGGTGGACAATTAAAGTCCGCGACGGTTGAGGAGTTCCTTAATTTTCAGCATGATGACCCTATCGAGGACCGTTTCAATAGGGTCCATCGTGCAATTTTTGATAGGTGCGTTAGCGGAGCAATACACCAAGACTCCATAATTTGGACCATTGACCATCCACAAACCCCCTGGGGAGCGAATGCGTCTTCGGTGAGTCGCTTGGTCGATGACTTAATTGATGAAAAAATTCAAGTGGCTTTAGTGCGGGGAGCATATCGCTACCAGGACGGACACCTTACAGAGGAGATAAGTTTTCGAGGCTATTACGACAACAAGAGACAATACACAGTCATGTTGAAATTTGCTCAACTGGCGTTTCAAGAGAGCGTTCTTTTGATTTCTAAAAATGGAGAAACTAAAAGCTTGAATCTTGCCACTAAAGAAATCTCCTTTCTTGGAATTTGGAGTCCAATCGCTGCTCGGAAAGTTAAAGACCTTGGACCCAATGACGGATTTTCAATCATTGACGGGCAATATTATGGCATTTCTCCAACCCCTTTTGAGCAAGTGGCTTAACCTTCTATTCGAGCTTCTCGGATTTAAGAATACAAGAATATCTATTTTACAAGTAAAACTCGACCTTACTCCTGCAAAGTACTCCCTCGGTATTATGTCTTCCTGGAATTACCGACGACCTCCAAACCGTAAGACGATGTGCTTATTTATTAAGATTATAATATTATATTGAACGGGTGAGTGCTTATGGGGCAGGAGGGGTAGTATGGGTGCGCCCCTTTCCTTTAGAGACGAAACCGCCCTACCTTTGACCGGATTGAGCAAGCATCTCTCTAAAATAGGTGAATCCGTGCCGATATTAATGACGGGCCAACTGCTGCGGGAAAATTGTGCAAAGTAAAACCACCTCTACTGAGAAGACGACCAACAAAGATGCCGTGGCCGAGGAGAAAAACTTCGCAGCTTTTGTTAGAGCCTATTTCGATTACAAAATTGGTAAACAGATCGCCAGGCATATACTGACACCAGGGCTTGAACCACGGTTCTTTGATTCACGCTTCGATAAAAGTAACTCTATAAAGAATCGCACTATAAACGACATCAAAAAACTTAATCCGTCCTTACTTGAGGAGCTTAAGTTCTTTGCACAAGTTGTGACGGATCAGGAAATGAGCCGAGATACTGAGTTTGACAGTGACCTTCTTATAAATTTATATGGCTGCCTCGGTGGTTTGTATCTGAACTATGACAGCGCAAGCTACAAACTCCCACAGCCTACGAATTTTGCAGGTCGTGATTTTGAATTTTATTGTTGGAAAAAACTGGCTGTAGCAATATTCTTCGAGCAAGAACGAGTATTTTGGCATGGAGTTGCCCTCCTTACAGAAACAAAAGAAAATAAGAAACTTTATAAAAGTGAGCAGGTCCATTGGGGCACTGAAGAATTGCGAGATTGTCATCAGAATGAATTTGAGGAATTTATCAAATTTCTAGGAGATTACTTGGCTATGCAGCCCAATCTTTTCGACTCAATCGATACTGCTATTTGTAGTCGTAGATTTTATTGGAATTTCATCCAGAATTTTATTGAGAACGCCAAGACCAAAACTACAGGACTGTATGATAGAGTGGAGCGGCGGTTTCCCTCAGTTATTATTCATTATTGTGATGGAGAGGATGCGAGAGTCATTTCTACTGACCCCACCGATCCCATATTTCGCCTAAATAGAACCACATATCGTCCAAACTCTAAAAATCTTGTTGCAGACTGCAACGCAGTATTGAATGACACCGCCAGCGCCACTTTAAAGCAACGTGTGTCTGATTGGGTTCGCCCGTTTAAAAAATTCATTTTTAGTGAGCTTGGATTGAGTTTTATGGCAAAGACAAGAGAACACCATCGTATTACAGAAGAGTTTAGTGCCTATCTATTAAAGTATGTTGTAGTTCACCGCAATCACGACAGGCCACCAAATCTGGACGCTATACACAAAGTTATGCTGGAGTTTATAAAGTTTAAAAAGGCCCAGCCAGACATGGCTCCCATTCTAGATTCAGACGGATTGATTAAACCCATGCCCGTAGAGCGTTACCATCAGTACATCAATTCAAAGGCACTATTCCAACTTGAAAACCATTTCCAAGAGATAACGTCAGAAGCTTCGTCGGTACTTGGCAAAAAGAGTACCGTTGCCAAAGATATGACGATAGTTTCATTAGAGCACCCCGACTCGAAGCGGGGCAATGTGGCTGTGGTCCTGCCTATGATACAAAACATTATTGCACAAGGTATAGAGGTGGAGGTTTGTATTGGAGCTTTTCGGTATTCTGAGGGTGCCCATGCCGGCAAGGTCATTGATGAAATATCGCTCGCTTGCTATTTTGAGACCCCAAAGCAGAAACAATACCTTGAAGACATCGCTGGCTTTTATCACCAAGAAAGTTATTTAGTCATCGATAAAGAGCTGTGGGTCTCTCTGGTCGATCTTAAAAATGGAAATCGAACACAAATAGGAACATGGTTAGAGGTTCAGAGGATCAATCACAATGATCTAGGAATTGGGGAAGGCTACACTCTGATTAACGGAAAGTACTTTCAGGCAAAGTCATTCGATGCTGACAAGCCCCTTGTTGAGTCCAATGATTTCAGAAATGTTAGAACAAGATTTGGTCAGTTCGTTCTCACAGATCGTCAGGCCAAAGTAATAAAGTATATATACTCAAAATACGAGGAAGGTATAGCCGAACTAAAAGGCAGCGACATTATAGAAGCAGTCAATTCCAACGATCAAATTCAGCGTATATTCGACACCCGTGTTGATAATAAATGGGTCCCTGGTCCCGCTTGGGATAAGTTGATAGTTAATTCAAAACACGGCTACTATAAGTTGAAACTCTAATCCGTCATTACCCATTACCGTATATGCTACCATAATTCCCGCTAGGGATATGGGCATCGCCTTCTGTTTCCGGTTGACTATCTAAGCTGCACCCGCTGCCATTTACCATAATCACGCACATAATAAAAAAATGTCATCTGAGGCATCCTGAAAGTGAGCCAATTATGGTTCCAAAAACAGGAGAACTTATATGAACACGAAGCAAATCGAAAACGGTAAAGACGAAAAGGACAATCAACGGGAGGATGTAAAAACAAAGACCAAAATTGCAGCCTCATCAACGAATCCTTTTGATCTAGCCAAACTGAAACTCTCTCAAGATTTTGAGACTGCTGGCGGTGGAGTACGGAGGAAAATTACAACTGTTCCAGTAAGAAAACCAAATAAGCATTCCTTTTTTAGAGTAATAGCAGACGAAAAATTCAAACTTACCACGGCTGTTTTAGAGTTCAAAGAGGACGGATCTGAAATGTATCTGATCTCTCCTGGGCTTCGTGATGAATTAATGGAGGATTTGCATATAGTTCAAATCGTGACCACCATTGACCGACAAAATAACGTCGTGCTCTGGCCAGTCAAACTCCCAAGCTCTGAAGGAAGAAGCAATACTTGGAACGATAGTGCCATGGCAGCAGCTCAACACGCTGAGAAGCAATGGATTCGGATGGTTCCTAACATGAGGCTTGGTGCTTATGACGTATTTGTCGCGGCAAAAGATTATCCTGAACCTCAAATTCCCGACACTGATTTTCAACAACTTATCCAGTTAGCATTCAAGGACCGTTTCATTGATTCGATGGACCACCCTATTTTGAAAAAGCTAAGAGGAGAGGAGTGATGAAACCCTTTAGCTGTTGGCCCTTCAAAGAAATTTGGTGCGTTGATTTTGAGTTCAATGCTCAAGATGGAAGTAGACCTGAAGTACGATGTATGGTCGCACGAGAATTAACAAGCGGACAAACTTTAAGACTGTGGGCGGACGAATTGAAAACACTAAAGGCCGCGCCGTTCAACGTAGGTGAAGATAGTCTATTTGTCGCTTATTTCTCCACCGCAGAGTTCAGCTGTTTCCACACTCTGGGCTGGCAACTTCCAATAAATGTATTGGATCTCTTTGTCGAGTTCAGAAATATTACCAATGGCTTGCCAACTCCCGGTGGCAGCGGTCTCATCGGCGCACTCGTCCACTATGGCATGGATGCCATTTCTGCCACAGAGAAACAGGAAATGCGTGATCTTGCTTTAAGAGGAGGTGACTACACCCCAGAGGAAAAGATTGCACTTATTGATTACTGTGAGTCTGATGTTCTCGCGTTGATTCATTTACTGCCAAAGATAGCCAACCAAATTGATCTTCCACATGCAATCTTGCGCGGCCGGTATATGAAGACCGTTTCTGTAATGGAGCACAACGGCGTTCCCGTAGATGTGGACACCCTAGAGCGTCTTAAGCCGCATTGGAATCCTATAAAACAACTATTGGTAGCGAAGGTTGATGTCGATTTTGGTGTGTATGAGGGTACTACTTTTAAGACTGACCGATTTCGTGCCTATCTTGAGCAGAACAATATCGCATGGCCAATGCTGCCTTCGGGCTCCTTACGATTAGACGACGACACGTTTAAAGAAATGGCTAGGGCGTACCCCCAACTAGACCCATTAAAGCAGCTGCGAGCAACACTTTCTGGCTTAAAATTACATGACATTGCGATTGGGAGCGATGGTCGAAACCGTTGCATGCTTTCTCCCTTTAGAGCCAAGACAAGTCGTAATCAACCTTCCAATGCAAAATTTATTTTTGGTCCAGCCTCCTGGATTCGCTATCTCATAAAACCCAGTCCTGGAAAGGCTCTGGCATATATTGATTGGTCCCAGCAAGAGTTTGGTATTGCCGCCGCCCTCTCTGGCGATGAAAAAATGAAAGAGGCGTACCTATCTGGTGATCCCTATTTGGCCTTTGCAAAACAAGCCGGGGCCGTACCTCAAAATGCAACTAAGGCATCCCATAAATCTGAAAGAGAAAAATTCAAAGCCTGTGTATTAGCCACTCAGTATGGAATGGGTGAACTTTCATTGGCTCAACGAATTGGGCAGCCCCCCATCGCGGCAAGACATCTCCTAAAGTTACACCGCGAGACATATCCTACTTTTTGGAAATGGTCCGACAACGTTGTGAATTTCGCAATGCTTAACGGTTACCTCTACACAACTTTCGGTTGGACAATTCAACTTCCACAAGAACCCAACGACAGATCACTTAGGAATTTTCCTGTTCAAGCCAATGGCGCAGAAATGCTACGCCTAGCAGCCTGTCTCATCGTAGAAGATGGAATCAAACTATGCGCCCCCGTTCACGATGCAATCGTTATTGAGGCACCCAATGAAGAAATAGATAAAGTTGTAACCCGCACTAAAGAGTTAATGTCCATCGCCAGTAAAATTATTTTAGGGGATTTAGAGCTTAAAAGCGATGCTGAAATTATTCGTTCGCCCGACAGGTATGAACCAGAAAAGGGCGAAAAGATGTGGGTCGCTGTAATGGAGCTTCTCCGTCAAGTTGAGAATGAGACCTCCAAGACTGGTGTCAAATGAAACCACTAGATTTGAAGCAAATGCAAATCGACTACACAGTTAAAAACAGTGGCACAAATAAAGTTCGAGTGAAGCGTGAAATAGTCGGTTCCTTTCTCAGAGGCCCAATCCCACTTGTATGGCTTGAAAAGGCGGCCTGTCTTGGCGGAAAGACTCTTCACGTCGCTATTAGCCTGTGGTTCCTGCGAGGCGTAACCAATAGAAACCTAGTTCGCTTTAATCAAAGTAATCAAGAACGCTTTGGAGTCAAACGAGATGCTGCAAGGCGGAGCATCACCGCTCTGGAGTCAGCAGGTTTAATATCAGTCACTCGAAAACCAGGCAGGTGCCTTGAGGTCCTAATCATTGATCTGGATGGGAGGAAGCCATGAAAGCTAAATTACAAACTGATGGCCACTTAACCGATGGTTTTAAATCTTCTGGAACTTCTCCTCCCTTGGATTTGGCGAAGACCTCTGGCACAAGTCCACCAGAATTAAGTGCCACGGGGAAGTTATCAATTCCGCAACGATTTGCCGTTTTACAAATTGAAAATAAAGTAGCTCAAGAAATTGTAATTAAGAACCACTATCTTCATCGTACAGCGCCTTGCTCATGGGCCTTCGGACTTTTTGATAAACAAAATAACTGCACTCTCGTCGGTGTCATCACCTACGGAGTGGGTCCCTCAAGCACCCTTCTTGCCGGTGTATGTGGTCCTGACGAGGCTAAAAATGTCTGTGAACTCACTCGTCTCTGGTTGGCCGACAACCTACCCAAAAACTGTGAAAGCTATCTCATTGGAAACTCCATCAGGCTCGTCCCCCGTGAAATTATCGTCAGTTTTGCTGACAGTTCAGCTGGGCACATCGGCTATGTCTATCAGGCCACAAATTGGATTTATACAGGCCTCTCCACCAAAATTAAAGATCCTCGCCTCAAAAGTAACCCGCATCTCCATCAGGCTTCTTTTGCTAAAGGTCTCACAAAAAAGGAAATTGTTGATAAATATGGAGATGACGTTGAATACGTTGAGCGGTCCCGCAAGCATCGTTATGTATTCTTCAATGTTCGTAACAAAAGGCGTAGGCAAGAACTTGAGGCTAAATTACGATATAAAATCCTCCCATACCCCAAAGTTTCAGCAGAAAAATCAAGCCCAAGTAAAAAAATCTGTACTGTTTGTGACGAAGAGAAACCCGATGATGAGTTCTACAAAAAACGTAATAGCCATGAGTCATGTTGTAAGAACTGCAAAAAACTAGGAAATAAACAGAAGCGTGCAGCTAAGTCCAAAGCAGAGAAACCTATTTGGGAGGCTGCGCTTAAAATTGTTGTCAACTCTGAAAAGAAAGGTGATTTAATAAATGTACTTTTTGATCTCCTCAAAACCCATCAACCTGTAGTAGAACCTGTAGCCCATGACGACTTTAGTGTTTCCGAATTATTGAAAAATACCAACACTATTGATGCCCTTTTAGAAGTGGAGAAAAAGAAATGCGCAAAATAGGAATTTATTCGAGGGTCTCAACTGAAGAACAGGCCCAGGTCGAAGAGGGTTCGATCAAAAACCAAATTGAAAGCCTTCAAAAATACGTTAAAGCCGAAAACATGAAACATGATGGGACTTGGGGAGAACTGGTTGATGTATATAAGGATGAAGGATTTTCGGCAAAAGACCTTAAGCGTCCGGAACTCAAACGGCTTCTGAACGACATCTACAGAGGGAAAATAGACACCGTACTTTTCACAGAAATTTCTCGTTTAAGTAGATCGGTAAAGGACTGGATAGATTTAAGAAAATTTTTTGATGACAATGACGCCAGCTTTATTGCAAGTAGGCAGAACTTCGATACCTCAAATGCCATGGGTCGGGCTATGCTTAACTTTGCCATTGAGTTTTCACAACTTGAACGTGAAATGACGGCTGAAAGAGTAAAGGCAAGTTGTTACGCTAGGGCCAGCCGAGGTCTATGGACGGGTGGACAAATCCCCTATGGCTTAGAAAGCACCGATAAACCAGGCTATTTAAAGGTAAACGCCGCAGAACAAGTTATTGCAGACGAGATCCTCGATATTCTGATTAACCATGGAGGTTCCGTTGCTAGTACCGTGGATCTGCTAAAGGAGAAGGGATATTCACGGCATAAAGGCCAAGACTGGGATGAGAAGTCACTCTGCCGATGGATTAGAAATCGAATGCTTATTGGTGAGGTTGAAGTTAATGCTGCCAAAAAAGAAAAGGATCAAAAAAGTCTAGCAGAGCTGGACAAGTACAAAACTGTTCAAGCTGTATGGGAGCCAGTCTTAGCTAAAGATAAGTGGCTTCAGGCTAACGATCTTCTGGACCGCAATTACCAAAAACTGAAAGTGGCCCAATGGCAGCACTATGAATACGTTTTTACTGGCCTCTTTGAATGTTCCAATGGACATAGGCTTGTTGGTTCGAGCGGTTGGGGAAAATCGGGCAACAAATATCCCCATTACAAACACAGCCCCAAAAATAAATGTGACTGTCATATCAAGACCATTCCAGCGAACAAAATCGAAACTCGAATCATCCAGGAGCTTAAGAAAATTATTAAATCGCCCAACGTCATAAAAGAATTGGCGGCAAAGGCGAATGACGAATTTACACAAAAGCGCCCTGATTATGGTCAAGCACTCTTCACCGCCAAAAAGCGTGTAGATGCCATTACTAAAAAACTCGATCAAATAACAGATCAGATTCTTGAAAGTGGAATTGATGCCGACAGGGAAATGTGGCAAGGAAAGCTAGGCAGGGTTCAGGAAGAAAAGAAAGCTGCGGAAAAGGAATTTGAGGAGTTGACGATACGATCAAGGGAGCAAAACGCTGAACCCCTGGACGCCGGAAGAATTGCATTGGCTTTGGAAAAACTTGTGGATGGTTTTGAGACTTTGCCTATCGCTTCGAGACAGGCTCTTTTGACAAGTCTCGTTGACAAGGTTGAGATTCGGAAAGAAGAAATCGTGGTTCAGATCAAAAATCCTGGGTTCTTGTTTGGATCGGTAGGGATCGATGGGTGTCACACTGGAGAATCATCTTTAGCACACTCAGATGATTGGCGGGGTGTGCGGGACTCGAACCCGCGGCCTTCCGCGTGACAGGCGGACGTTATAACCAACTTAACTAACACCCCTTTATACCTAAAAGGCTACTCCTTATAATATGGCCATATCCGCCATACAATAGAAAAATAGCCTGAGCTGCATCCTGTGGTACTCCTAGGTAGAAGTGGTCAATTATCCTTGTGACCTGAGAAAAGACTCTAATTCCCTGAAAAATGGTCCGGGTTGTTCGACCCACGGAAAATGGCCGGCATTTTTGAGGACGGCCGTTTTGGACCCCTTAATTTTTTCATGGATCCGGTTGGAATTCATTTCAGAACAAACAAAGTCGTCGTCACCTACCAAAATAAATGTCGGGCTTTTAATTTTGGCAATCCGATCTAGAATATGGACAGACCGTTTTTCACTGTCTTTCCAGCCTATCCAAGGATGAATTGAACCTGTTCCGGCCTTAAACTTTTGTAAACTATCTTTCAACTTTTTCTGGTCATGAAAATAGAGCGGAAGTGTTTCTATAAGGGCTTCTGTAAACTCTTCGTCTGTGGGTATTTCGTCCCATCTGCCGTCATACCTCTTTGCGAGATATTCATCCACGCTCAAACCCCAACCCGGAGACGGTAGAAAACAAAGTGGACCTTGTCCTTGAATATTTATCCAAAGTTTTAAGCCGTTTGCTTCGATGATTTGGGGGCCGTATTTCATTACCTTAAGTTCTCACCTAAACAAAAAAATAGCAATAAGCCCATATCGGAGAAGGAATACATGTGTAGTTTATTTATTCTGGGCTACTCGTGGAGTGTAGATTTTGTTATACTTTGCTAATCGCACATATGAAAAAACTCATGTTTATTTTTGTATTTCTATCGAGCATCCAATCCTTCGCCGGCCCGGACCATGGTTGGTCTTTAGGTGTTGGGTACCACAACCCACCGGGGTCCACGATTGGCGTCAACTTCATGCACTTGTGGACCAACTGGGCTTTAGAGTTGGGCATAGGCTACATTGGTTCATACGAAAGCGAGAACAATAACGCCTCGAACAATCAAAATAATTCCAGTGCTTCCGACCGCGACAAAGTTATCTACACTGTAGCCGGCGGCATAAACTTGAAATATCTCTTTGGTTCGGGACCCGTAAGACCCTATCTGCAAGGAGGCCTAGCCACATTCATTTCAACCAGTAACAGCGGTACCGTCGGAGCGGGAGCATCGCTTAACGATCCCTTCGGTGGGTTTGGAATTTTCTTTTCTCTAGGAAAAGAGGCTTATCTCTACGTGTCTTATCTGTTGGTTAATACGAGCACGTTGCAGATTGGGGTAGGGTTTTAATCTATAAGTTCTCAAAAACCTTGCTATGTTCCAGTGTCGAAATCGTCCTCATAAGTAAGAGGTCCTTGATAGTTCATATCAAATAGGCAAACATAGTGGGTATGGGTTATCCAAAAATTGGCAAAAGTCGCATGGAAGCTTTTAGTGATGGAATCCTAGCTATCATCATCACGGTCATGGTGCTCGAACTTAAGGTCCCCCATGTCGATAATTTCAGCGCGCTGGTTGGCCTCTCACCGGTATTTCTGAGTTACGTCCTAAGCTTTGTCTACATTGCCATTTACTGGAACAATCACCATCATATGCTCCATACTTGCCAATATGTGAGCCCTGGAATCCTCTGGGCCAATCTTCATCTTTTATTTTGGCTATCGCTTATTCCGTTTACGACTTCATGGATGGGTGAAAATCATTTTTCAACATTACCTACTCAGGTTTATGGTTTCGTTTTATTTATGGCTGGGGCAGCCTATTATATTTTGGCGCGGATGATTATAGTGAGCCAGGGCCCGGATTCAATCTTGAAAAAGGCTATTGGCAATGATTGGAAAGGTAAAGTTTCACCAACACTTTATCTTTTTGCCATCGTGTTGGGCTACTGGACACCTTTGATGGCCCTTCTCATATTTTCTGGCGTGGCCCTGATGTGGATCGTGCCGGACCCTCGAATCGGTAAGCTCTATCATACCTCTCAACATTAGAATGTTCTGTTCTTGGCAATAATGAGCCTGAAGCCAGCGTTGTAGGAGAAGTCATTCCGCAATATGAATTTTATAGTTACGAAGCTAAGTGCATTGATGAAAATGGCGCCCTTTTTAAAATACCTGCTGAAAATTTACCTACTAACCTTGTAGAAGAAATAAGATCTTATTCTATCCAAGCGTTTAAAGCTTTAGAGTGTAGCGGAATGGGCAGAGTTGATTTCTTTCTCGATAAGCAAACAAACGAGCTCTTTCTAAATGAGATCAATACAATCCCTGGTTTTACAAAAATTAGTATGTACCCCAGGAAGAATGATGTCAAATCTTCCTCCTCAAGTGGCACGCGGCCTTACCTCCTTTTTCGACATACTGTTGGTGATATTCCTCGGCTTTGTAGAATTCTTTGGCGGGAGTAATCTGTGTAGCGATGGGTTGACTGAACTCCAGAGAAACCTCGTCCTTTGATTTAAGAGCTTCTTTGTGCTGGGCTTCTGAGTGGTAAAAGATGACGGATCGGTATTGGTCCCCGACATCTGGACCTTGTCGATTCACGCTTGTGGGATCGTGCAGATTCCAGAAGATTTCAAGGAGTCTTCCATAAGAAACTATTTTTGGATCAAATTCCACTCTGACGGTTTCAGCATGGCCGGTATCATGATTACAAACGTCTTGGTAACTGGGATTCTGAGTGTGTCCCCCTTCAAACCCAACGGCCGTTGCGATGACACCATGAAGTTTTCTAAACTCTTGTTCAACACCCCAAAAGCATCCAGCCGAAAAATCGGCGATTTCGGTGATGGGCAAATCCTTCGGGGCCGATTTTGTGAGATACAAACCGTTTTTTGACAGAGCAATCGTCGGGCTCCCATGTGCTGCCTTAGTAAATGCACCCGTGTCTAAAAGAAGGATAAGGATTAGAACTGGCAACGCAAAAATATCTTTAATCATAGAACCTCTCTGTTTCGGTGGATAAGGAATGTTATCGCCGATGTCCCTATTGCGCCAACATATGAGATGACTTAAGCTCTTAAGAGAGTATTACAACACAAAGTACCGTAAGTTTTTACTTAAAACTAAAGAAACAAGGTATATTATGAAGACAATTATTTTTATAATTCTTCTTGTGGGAGTTTTTGTTATGGCTTGGAATTCAAAAAATTTTAAAAAACAAACAACTGGGGAGCTCAAGAAAAAACTCACGCCGATGCAATATGACGTGACGCAAAATGAGGGAACTGAACCGCCGTTTCATAACGAATACTTTCATAATAAAGAAGATGGGATCTATGTTGACGTCGTTTCAGGCGAGCCTCTTTTTAGTTCTCTCGATAAATATGATTCTGGAACGGGTTGGCCCAGTTTCACAAAACCTATAAATAAAGAGAATGTCGTTACAAAAACCGACCATAAGCTCTTTGCCGAGAGAACTGAGGTGCGAAGTAAGACGAGCAATTCTCATTTAGGTCACGTCTTTGACGATGGTCCCAAGGATCGCGGTGGAATGCGGTACTGTATGAATTCTGCCGCGTTAAAGTTTATCCCGCTCAAGGATCTTGAAAAGGAAGGGTACGGGGAATACATAAAACTTTTTAAGAATAAAACTAAGTGAATTCCGACTAAAATAAAGGGAAGACGGGAGAAAAAGAGGGGAATTGTATCGCATTTAACTTGAGTATTTAGCAATGAGCAAATATGAGATAAGGACTAAGGGATTTCCCCCGTGGCTACTGGGAGGGCAGGGACACTTCGTTTGATTTATTTGCCATGTTGGGGATGGCCCAAGACAGCCGGTTTGAGCCCCTCTTATTGGCCCAAGACAACAATTACTATATTTTACCAAGTACTTTAGAAATTTGCCGCAAGCTTCTAGGAGTAATGGATACTCCGCCATATGCACAAGTTCTGCCCATAAAATAATTTTCTTACCTAAAGCCTCGAAATATCAAACGACGAGATGTCTAAAAATTTGACACTTCTTGAAAAGGAAATTTTGAGAAAGTTTAGTGGTATTATTGGAATAGAGGGCTTTATGGGAGTCAAAGACAAAGTGTTCAAAAAAGTTTTAAAGGGTCAATGTAGTACTATTTTTTTATTGATTATTACGGCTACGGTGGCCCTGATCGCATTCCAAAATTGCGGAAGTAGCACAAATAACTCTACTCCCAACATTGCCACTTCAGCGGCACCAGCAAGCGGCGCTTTAAACTTATCAGGACTTACGGCCACTGAGAGTTTAGTTTCTGGCAATGCCGACGTAAGTGCGACGGTCGCCGTGAATGATTCTGCAACTTCTAACTTCGTCGCCGTTTGGACCATCTTTGATCAGAATGACCAGCCAGTGACCACGGCGGTGGTAGCATCAAATTCTTGCACGACTCTAAATTGTTCGGCGGCAATAACTCTGCCTAATAGTACCCAACAATATGGCGTCACTGTTCAAGTTTCCGACGATCAAGGCAATTCCTCTTCTTTGTCTACATCAATCACTTTGCCCACCACACCTTTTCCCCATCCGTGCCCCGCTTGGGGTTGTGTGCCTCCCACACCGCCAATTGGTCACATTTGACAAGTGATCGAAGCTTTGAAATTATTGGGGTATAGTTTCCAGTGATTGTCGCACCGGTGTATTAAATTTTTGGTTGATCTTTTGCCGAAAATCGCCTGGAGACATTCTGGTGGCCTTTCTAAAAAATCTCGAAAAATAATTGGGATCGTCAAATCCCACCTCATAGGCTAACTGCGAAATGGTGTGATTGGAATAAGCAAGTAAGCGCTTGGCTTCAAGAAGTCTGCGTCCTTGGATAATTCCACCAGCTGACTTGCCTAGACTTCTTTTGGCCCTCATTGTGAGGGCTTTTGGGGTCATTCTCAAAGCGTCGGCATAGAATTCGATGCCAGGTTCAGAACAGTAATTGTCTTCTACAAGATTTTGAAAGCGTTCAATAAGCGAGTCGTTGACTACCCGCATTTTGCCCGGACTTAACCTTCGAAGCTCGATGAGAAGGGCCATCAGATAATGTCTCAAGGAAATTTCAAAATTAGATCCACCCGTGCAGTATTCGTTGAACATAAGTCTTAAGAGGTCCCATAGACGCCTCTGGATGGCTTCTGGAGATTTTAAAAGGTCAAAATGGTCAGGGAGTTGATTCAACGACGAAGAGAGATGGGAGGATATCGAGTTATAGATAAGAGCCTCTTTATCAAATTCTACAAAGTAACCGAGCGTTTTAGTTGGAATCTCCCAATCATGGACCTGACCCGGTTTTACAAAAAAGATTTGTAGAGACTGAATGTTGTATTTGTAGAAATCTATTTCATGCCACCCACTTCCCGAGGATACGGCCATGATTTTATAAAAATCATGTTTGTGCGGAAACGGTACTTTAGGCTTGATGCGATGATCGATCTTATTAATGCGAACCTCTTTAGTGCTTCCCCTAACGCTGCCGAAGTCCTCCATGGAATATATTTTTTGGCCCAAACAGTCACAGATCATATTTATGAGATACTGCTAAAATTCCTAAAGTCGAGCGTTGTTTTGTGAAATTTGTGCTAGTGACTGAGATATCTGTCCCTTATCCCCGAATGTTTTTAAGTGTATGTTCAACCTATCTGTCATCGAGCCAGTCGAACAGGCAAATATAGTCCGATAGGTAGTCGAGGTGAAGTCTTTGAATCTTAATGAGAAGGCCACAGCATCAATGAAGTCAACAGAAGGAAGCCGTTTCGGTCATTACATGGTCGCGCTAAGGGAGCAAGTTTCTATTGAGTTAGAAGAGGCTGCCGCTTTACTGGGGGTCCAAGTAGAGAAGTTATCTCAGTGGGAAAGAGGACAGGGGCTTCCGTCGATGACTTTTGTCGAAAAAATATCAGAGGTCTACAAAGTCCCCGTCGCTGAGTTTAGTGAAATTTTAAAATTAGAAATAAAATTTAAGAAAAAATCACCTTAGGAGATTCCTGAAAGGGTTTTCTTTAAGTTAAGAGCGTCTGATGGGGCATAAATTTTTTCTTCGGTGTCAAAATAAATAAAAGCGTCTTTCTTGGATTTTGGGGGAGCCTGGTCTAAGATGCACATGGCATCTTTAGGTTGTTTACCTGAGATCCAAAGTTTTATTCTCTCGGCAAGCCAAGAATGGACATCTTTAGTATAGCCGTTTTTGAATTTCGGTTCTTGCCCATGCATTCGACAATAAATGAAATCTGAAGTGACGTCTTCAAAATAGGGCGCTCTTTCACCTCCGCTGTGGGCAAAGACGATCGCGACTCCATGCTTTCGCATCAGTCTTACAAAGTCTGGATTCATAAAACTCGGATGCCGAAATTCGAATGCATGACGGATTGGGAAATTCTCATCGATCTTAGTGAGGCTTCTCTCTTTCATCCAGTCTGAATGCTTCTTAGCTATTTTTGCAGCGGCCTTTGAATCATGAGGTAGCATTTTTAAAAAAATCTCAAAGCGATCGTCCTTTAAAATCATATTTGGCGGAACTTGCCAAAGTATAGGACCCAGTTTCTTTCTGAGGTTTAATATTCCAGAGGCTAGAAAGTTTGAAAGGGGAATGCTCACATCTTTCAGTCGCTGCCGATGGGTGATATACTCGGGCCCCTTAACCGAAAAAACAAAGTCTTCGGGCGTCTCATCATACCATCTCTGAAAAGTTTGAGGTTTTTGCATGGAATAAAAGGTGCCATTGATTTCAATACTTGAAAGGACTCGACTGGCGTACTCTAGTTCCTTTTTCTGGGAGAGATCTTTAGGATAAAAAGTTCCACGCCACCCAGGGAAGGTCCATCCCGAACAACCTATGTAAATCTTAGGCATCGATTTCTCGCTAGTTTGAAGGTCGTCTCGACGATATATTTCGACATCGGATTATCCCCGTGTCGGAAAATCCTTTAGTATTCATGGATTTAAATACCAATCCCTCAATATGTTCGTCGTTTTTATGTAAAACATTCATACATTTTTCAACGGTCAAAAGCAGAGGTAAAGTTTGAACATGGGGAGACAGGTAAGAGCGAGGTAACAACTTGTATCGGTCACTATAGGTCAACCGTGACAGGCTTTTGTCGTCCTTTTTTAAAATGTCAAAAATAAACAGCTTCCTTTCTGGCTTAAGCCACTCGGTATCAATGACCGTCCAACCTTCTTTAGGCTCTACAATGCGTATGAGTTCTTTGACAATTTCATTGGGCAAAAGAATTTTGTGGAGGCGCCCCTGTCGATTATAGGCCAGAGGTTCCTCATTTCGGGAAAGATGAATTTGGGCTCTGTGGCCATGAATTTTCATTTGGCCCGCCCAACCCAATTTAAGAATTTTCTCTATAGCCTCCCTGCTGGGCTTAAGCTCAGTTTTTGGGTGCATTGCTTTGATAAAGTTCGAGCGTGCCACCGGTCTCCAAGGTGAGAAAATAGTTTTTTCAAATATTCCAGGAGTTGTTTGTGATTGCCCCATTTCTAAACGCATAGTAAATGGGGCCGGATTTAAGGGCAAATGATTTTAGCGAATGTAATTTTTTATTCGCAAAGCCTTTAACATCTCAAGTAGGTCATCAGGTTTTTTGCTGTAACGCATAGCGCCTTCTGTTGCTCCTGGACGCGCCTTCATAAGCATGGGTTTGAAAAGATTAGAAAGAACATCTTCCGGTAAGCTTTGAAGCGCTTCTACGACAGCGTCATAATTTGCCTCTAAAACCTTCGGGTCAAATTTGATGCTGGCGAAATCTCTTACTATCAGGTCTTCGGCAGCCTCTTTGCCCCAATTTTTAGAAAATTCTTCGACGTCTTCTTCGGTGAGCCCGGCACCCGCGTCCATAACGACGTAGGTCACCATGGTTTCATCACCTAAGACCTTAAAGGAAGAGTCTTTGCCATTAAGAAGTCGTTTTACAAATTCTTCTTCACTGTAGGCGAGGATCTGATCTTTATAAATGGTCATTTCGCCTTCAAAATGCTTGGCTTGATCTTGTGCCTCGCGGAAGGCGTCAATAGCCCCTGCTATCTCTTGAGGAGGGGTAATTGTATCTCCGACCTTTGAAGTCTCGGTCTTTACCTTACGGGTTTTAAAAGGATCCAATTTTTTTGCTTTTATAGATTTTGTCATGGTCACTCCAGACGGAAATTACCGCCGCTTAAAAACTTCTTAAAGAGTTCATCGACATCTAAGAATAAAGACTTTAGTCCTTTAGGTACTTCTTTCGAAGAAGGGCGGAGCATTTTTCTAGATTTGTCGACTCGTTTAAAACGGGTCGCCATAAATCACCTATCTTCTCAATTCTCGCCAAAGTGTTTTTGATATTAAACTGCTCTGGCCTAAGGTCGGGAACAAGTTCTCTCCAATTCAAAGGAGTAGATACGGGGGCCTTTGGTCTGGGGCGCACTGAGTAAGGCGCGGCCAGAGTTTGTCCCCGACGATTTTGCATATAATCTAAATATATTTTTCCTTTACGTCTAGCGGGATTCCTTACCAGGCTTGTCGTCGATGGGTGTTTGCGAGCCACAACATTACAGACATTTTCGGCGAAAGTTCTTGCTGCATCAAAATCATATTTAGCTTTTAAGGGAACACCGATATGCAAACCCGTGGCGCCGGAGGTTTTAATATAGTTTGGCGCTCCGATCGCATCCAAAATATCGTGTAATTCTTTTGCAATTTGGACGACGTGTTCAAATGGGTTATTGTCGGGATCCAGGTCGATCACGAGAAAATCAGGATTATCTAAAGCGTCAATCCTTGAAAACCATGGATTAATTTCTATGCAGCCCAAATTTACAATATAAAGCAGGCTGTCCAGGTTCTGAACAAGAGCATAGTCCACGGATTTATCCGTCGATTCCGAATAGATTCTTTGGGTTTTAAACCACTTGGGCTTGTACCCAGTTACGTCCTTTTGATAAAAGCCCGGAGCGTTAATGCCGTTGGGATGTCGGTTCAAAGACTCCGGCCGATCCTTAAGGTGGGGCAAGATATATTGTGAGATGGATCTATAGTAGTCGATAAGGTCACCCTTACTTATTTTTTCTACCGGCCAAAAAACTTTGTCTAAGTGGGTCAGTCTCAATCCCGAGGTTGAAATGTCTTGTGGACCGATCTTTTCTCTTTGTTGGTTTGACGGTAAGTGAAGCCAATCTTTTTGAATTCCTGACTTGTAGGTACTCTTTATGTTCTTTGCGACGATACCTACATTCTTTTTTTCAATGTCTTGTGGGTTACTGAAACTTTTCTGGTGTTTCAAAACCTCAGTGTCTTCGAAGGCTCTTTCTAGAATTTTTTTTCTTTCACCTAGTGACACATCTCTTAAGTCTTTGTCGTTAAAAAAGAGAATATCGTAGACGAAATAGATGGTTCCTTTACCTTTTTTTAAAACTTCACCATCGAGAATCATTTTAAACTTGAATTCTCTTAACTTCTTTAAAATTTCAGGAAATTTTTTGTCAAAGCTCATCAGTGATCGTGAGTGGAGGTGAACTGTCCGGCCGTCTAATTCTGCTATCGCTCGGGCACCGTCTAGCTGAGGTTCATAAATCCAGTTTTCTCCCTTGGGACGTTCTTTCCCTCTGGCGGGAATAAGGGGTTTGATCCTTCGAGGGAAAGGCGCGCCTTTCGCAGTCTGACGGGAGATTGGATGGGAGATTGGGCGAGAATGCCAAATGTCCTTTTTCCCCTTAGCCTGATTGGAAATTTCGTCTAAGGTACGGCCAGTTTTGACTGAAAGATTTTGTTTGGTGACATCCTTGTAGTTGGAATAAGCATCTCTTTTTTTGACAAGGAGCCAAGGTTTGTCGTCGCCTTTTTTTAGTTTTATAAGGGCAAACTCCCCTTCGAGTTTTTTCCCCTGAAGAACAAAAGTGAGGTGCCCCATTTCATAACCCCTCGCCAAAGCTTTCTCGCTCTCTTCTCTGGTCTCGCTTGAGCGTTCGTGGTAAGTGCCTGTGTCCCAAACCATGACTGTCCCTGCACCGTAATTCCCCTTGGGAATTATTCCCTCGAAGCTTCCATACTCGAGGGGATGGTCCTCAACATGGACCGCTAACCGCTGATCCATGGGGTTGAGGGAAGGCCCCTTGGGAACAGCCCAGCTTTTTAACGTTCCACCGAATTCTAATCGAAAATCATAATGAAGTCGGGTGGCTCTGTGGAGTTGAACAACAAATTTAAGAGGGCCTTTTTGAGCTTTGAGTTTTTTCCCCGAAGGTTCAGGTGTTGAAGAGAAACGGCGTTTGCGCTTGTAGACCTTTAAACTCATAGGGCTCTGAGTGTAACAGGAAATGCGCTTCTTGAAAAAGGCCCATCTGGCCACCCGACCAGGGGAGCAGACTGTGTCGAGTTTGGGGCAGCGGCTGGTCCCTATTTTGCTTTCTTAAATTTTATGAAGCAGAGTGTCTTTAACATTATAATGTGTTGGAGCCTTATTTTAGAGTTGAGCCTCACTTCGTCCGTGGGACTTTGCAATCAAATCTATGAAAATGAAAAATACGGAAATTCTCCACTTCTCGTTCTCCCCGTAGCCTCGGTGACCCTAGGGCCGAGAACCTTTCGATACCCAAATGGGAATGCGGCTCAGGTCGCCGTGGAAGTGTCTTCCGGGGAGGATTTTCCCCTCGGGGAGCCATGGGTTGCAACCGCCAAGATTAGGCAGAATCTCGGAGTGGGTCAAAATGGGGCAGAAACCTTTCCGGTTAGGAAAATAGTGGCTGTTCCCCAAGAGACCGATTCCAGCTCGGTGCAACTTCTTAAGAGCTACGTCACTAACGTACTGCCATCTGCAAGGAGTGGAGGTATCGAGTTAGTAAAACTCCCTACGGGGGAGTTTCAGAATTGGTTCGTGAGAAATAACAACATCGTTTATACCACAATTCGTTTTGTTCTTAACGGCGCGACCATCGGGGCTACGATGATTTACTCTCTCAATGTTCCTTTGGCGAATGCTCTTCTTCTTGGGTTGCTCGCTGGTTCTATGTCAGGACTTATCCAGTATAACGTAGTTAAGTATCGGGACTGGCTAGAAAGCGATGCCTTTGTGAGGAACTTCAAGATTGAAACCTACGACTGGGAAAGTCCCCTGAAAAATGATTTTAAGGAATTTTATAATGATTTTTTGTCTGTGGCGGGGCAGTACACCAAGTTTGGGTTGTCTGAAACGGTTTTTGTTTCACTCGCTAGGCTGGCAATGTGGTTACTTAATATTCCAAGCCAAACCGTTGGGTTTAAGGCGAATCTCGTGAATGTGATAAAGACATCCATACGATCGACCGTGGCCCAAGGGGTGGCAGAACTTGGATTGTTTAAAGACTTAGAGGTTCAGAAAGCCTACGGGGGTTGGAGTGATCAGTTTGCCGCTTTAATTAGAAACACTTCGGTGTTTTTGATTTCTGCAGCGTCGGTAGCTGTGGCGGCTTTACAGTTGGTTCGACCAGAGCTGGGCGGGGTTATAGAACTCGGTTTTTTTGAGTTACCCGTAGGATTTGCGGCGATTACGACGGTGGGCCTTGGCTTTTATCTGCATGCCTTACTTACTTATTGGTTGGCGAGGTGGAACCGTTTTTAGAGTGAAGCCGGCTATGCTTGAAGCCATAAAAAACATAGATGAGTAGGCCCACAGCCAGCCATCCAAAAAATCGTAACCAAGAGCTCGGCGGCAAATAGTAAATAAGACCGATACACGAAGCGACGCCTAAAATCGGAATGATAAAGGGGCCCCCGGGAACCTTAAATGGTCTTTCTCGATGGGGTTCTTTGAAGCGAAGAATGATGATCCCTACGGAGACCAAAGCGAAGGCAAAAAGAGTTCCAATATTGGTTAAATCAACCATGCTATCAAGACTTGTGACTGCGGAAGTCAACCCAACGGCAACCCCAGTAAGAATCGTCGTCACGTGGGGAGTTTTAAATCGGGGGTGGACGTGAGCAAAAACGGGAGGGAGTAAGCCATCCCGGGCCATGGCAAAAAATATTCTTGGCTGCCCTAACTGGAAGACAAGTAAGACGGCAGTGTGGGCGATAACCGAACCTAAAGCGACCAGCCCAATCATCCAGTTAGGCATGGAAACATATTGCATCGCCAAGGTTAGGGGTTCGGCTTGCTCATTAGCTAAAGAAGCTTTAAGTGCAGGGTATGGGATCATTCCCGTAAATACGACGGCAACTATAATGTATATAAGTGTGCACACAATTAATGAGCCGATGATTCCTATGGGCATGTCTCGTTTAGGATTTCTGGCTTCTTCAGCGGTTGTAGAAATGGCATCAAAACCAATGTAGGCAAAGAAAACTATAGCAGCTCCCGAGGCTATTCCTTTAAATCCGTTGGGTGCGAAGGGCGTCCAATTCATAGGCTTTACAAACTTTAGGCTCGCGAGGACAAAAAAACCAAGGACAACCAATTTAATTACGACCATAAGCAAGTTAACTCGGGCCGATTCTCTTATTCCCCAAACCAACACTGTGGTTATGGCCGTTACAATAGCCATAGCTAAGATGTTAAAGACTATGGGTACTCCAAAAATGTGAGGCGCATGAGCCACCAAGTCGGGCATTTTTGCGACGGCGGTTCCGTAATCGACGGTCAGCCAGGGAGGGATATGAATTCCAAATCCTGAAACCAAGGTATTAAAATAATTTCCCCAGGATATCGCGACGGCAACATTTCCGATGGCGTATTCTAAAATAAGGTCCCAGCCGATAATCCAAGCTACGATTTCACCAAGGGTGGCATAGCAGTAGGTATAGGCTGATCCCGCCACAGGCACCATAGAGGCAAATTCTGCGTAGCAAAGTGCCGTGAACCCACAGGTGATCGCCGTCAAAACAAATGATAGTGAAAGGGCCGGCCCCGCTCCTGGGCGAAGGGCGTCGCCGGCGGCCGCTGTGCCGATGGTTGCAAAGATTCCAGCTCCAATGACCGCTCCGATTCCGAGAGCAATGAGGTTTAAAGGTCCTAGGGCTTTGCGAAGCTGATGCCCTTCTTCTTGGGTCTCGCCAATAAGTTTATCGAGAGTTTTGGTTTTCAAAACTTGTGCAAACCATTTTTTAATCATTTGGGGAGAATAGGAGCACTGTTTTAAATATGCAAGGCGTTATATGTAAACGGACATACTTTTTTTTGAGTCACTCTGGTATAATAAAAGAGTGAGAAGGGTGTTAAAAGGTTCAACATTAATTTTGGTTTTTGCGGGAAGTCTTTTTTGTCGTACTTGGATCTACACACAAAGTCGACTGGACACCCCTCTTTTGCATAAAACGGCTTCGATTCATTCTGAACAGATTTCTCAAAAGTCGGCCGGTCCTTCCTGCGAATTAAATCGACCTTTCAAATCTAAAAAAAGAATTGAAAAATACGGAGTCATTCAACAGGATCTCCCAAAGCCTTTTCCCAGTCTTTTTTATTCCACAGTTACCGAATTAAAGTTTAAAGAAAATCTCAAACCCACTCCGCGAGAAATTTTTGTTCTCCGCCAGCCACCTCGCTTCTCTTCAATCATCTAGTAATTTCGCCAAAAGAAATTTCATCAGAAAAATAACGAGGGTGGATGATTATGAATCAAAACAGAGAAGCTACAACTCTAGTGGGCCTTGTCATGAGGCGGCCCATATCTGTTTGTGTCTTGGTTTTTGCGTTGGCGATGGCATCGCTTGTCGCTCTTCAGAGAATGCCAAGAGACATTTTACCAGACCTGGGGATACCCGTCATTTATGTGGCTCAACCTTATGGCGGTCTCGATGCAGGGCAGATGGAAAGTTATCTGACCTATTTCTATGAATATCACTTCCTCTATATTTCTGGAATTGAACACGTTGAATCGAAGAACATTCAATCGACAGCACTCATCAAACTTCAGTTTCATCCGGGAACAAATATGGCGGAAGCCATGGCAGAAACCGTAAGTGAAGTGGATAGATCCAGGGCTTTTATGCCTCCTGGCACGAATCCACCCTTTATAATTCGATTTGATACAGGAACCGAACCTGTGGGGAAGCTTGTCTTTTCAAGCACGACCCGAACTCTCGGAGAAATGCAGAACTACGCGCTTAACTATGTTCGACCTCTTTTTGCCAGTATGTCTGGGGTATCCGCTCCTCCTCCGTTTGGAGCTAGCGCTAGAACGATAGTGATCGAAGTTGACCTTAAGAAACTCCAAGACAAGGATCTTGCTCCCGATCAAGTCACCGCCGCTGTCGTTGCCGCCAATACAATAGTCCCTTCGGGAAATTTTCATATGGGAAATCTCTATCCCATGGCCCCAATTAACTCTATTGTCACCGATCCACAAGAACTTCTGGACGTCCCCCTTCGGGTTGGTGTGGATTCCACGACACTTCTCAGGGATGTCGCAACAGTCAAAGATGGAACGGATATCCCAACGGGCTATGCCTTGGTGAACGGAAAAAGGACGGTCTATATTCCCATCACCAAACGCGCCGATGCCTCGACTCTGGCCGTTGTAGATACCGTGAAAGCCAATATTCCTCGTTTTCAATCGGTTTTACCCGATGACATCAAAGTGAGTTACGAATTTGATCAATCAGGTTATGTCAGGCGCGCCATAAGTTCCCTGTTTTTTGAAGCTATACTGGGAGCCATTCTTACGGGAATCATGGTTTTTATTTTTCTCGGAGATTGGAGAAGCGTTCTCATTGTTATAATAAATATTCCTTTGGCCCTTTTAAGTTCGATTTTGGCCATGTGGATTTGTGGCGAGACGATTAATATCATGACTCTGGGGGGGCTTGCCTTAGCCGTAGGAATTTTAGTTGATGAGACCACAGTCACTATTGAAAACATCCACTCGCATTTAGCCAGGGGAGTTTCGGTAGCCAGAGCTGTCCTAGACGCCACGAATGAAATTTTAAAACCTGCGATGTTAACGCTTTTATGCGTTTTGTCAGTTTTTATCCCTTCATTTTTTATGAGGGATGTTTCTAAGGCGCTCTTTGTTCCGCTGACCTTAGCGGTGGGTTTTGCTATGGTTGGGTCTTTCGTTTTGTCTCGAACTCTGGTGCCCGTCCTATCGACTTGGTTTTTGAAAGGCCAGCACAATGAACCTGAAAAGCGGGGGGTGTTCTTTAGAATTCAAGAGATTTACGGGAGTCTTCTTGAAAAGCTTTTGCCACTGAGGATTCCCTTTATTTTTACCTATCTCACTGGGGCCATTGCGATGGTCCTATTTTTTGGAAATACAATTGGCACAGAAATCTTTCCGCAAGTGGATGTGGGGCAATTTCAAGTGAGAATTAAAGCTCCAACGGGGACCTCAATTGAGACAACTGAAAAATATACTTTAGGTATTTTAGACGAAATAAACAAATTGGCAGGCCAAGGAAACATCGACACCTCTATAGCCTATGTGGGAACCCAACCCCCAAACTACGCCATCAGTACAATTTATCTATGGACAGCCGGCCCCCAGGAGGCCGTTCTCGAGGTGGCGTTGAAGGAAGGCGTCCCGATCAAACTCGAAGATTTTAAAGAGACTTTGCGTGAATCATTAAAGCAGAGGTCCCCTGAGCTTGAAATATCTTTTGAGCCAAGTAACTTGGTTGATCGAACCATGAGTCAGGGGTCCTCGACACCCATTGAAGTCAGCGTTAGCGGAACGAAGATCAGCGACGACAAACTCTATGCGAATGTTGTTCTTGAGACATTATCAAAATTGCCCTTCCTTAGAGATGTGCAGATTTCTCAACGGCTAGATTATCCGGCGTTTGAAATCACTGTTAATCGAAAGGCACTTGGGCGCAAAGGCTTGACCACTGCGCAAATTGGATCAGCTCTGGTCCCTGCGACTTCTTCAAGTCGTTATCTTGTGCAAAACTACTGGCGTGATTTAAAAAACGGGATTAACTACCAGGTTCAGGTTCAAGTGCCTCAACGGGAAGTGGCTTCTGTAAGTGATTTAGAAAATATTCCCATCCCCGCTCTTAACGGGGACGCCAATCCGCTCAAGCAATATGCTGAGATAAGGCAGAGATCAAAGGTTGGCGAGTATGATAGGTACAATATGCAACGTCTGGTTTCTGTATCGGCGAACCTTCATAATATTGATCTGGGGCACGCAACAAAACTTATAAACGAAAAATTAAAAGAGATTTCAGGCCTCGCTCCGAAAGGCACTGAACTGCATACCCGGGGACAAATGCCGGCCCTTGAGCAAATGTTAAGTGGCCTTAGAGGGGGTTTGGGTCTCGCCATATTAATAGTCTTTTTATTACTGGCTGCAAATTTTGAATCCTACGCCCTTGCTTTTTCCGTTTTATCGACGGTCCCGGCGGTTTTGGCTGGAGCCCTGACCATGCTTCTTTTAACGAAAACGACTCTGAACATCGAATCATTTATGGGCACCATTATGGCTATCGGTGTAGCCGTCGCTAACGCTATTTTATTAGTCA
>Ga0206996_1051_pt1 | contig 30454 bp, 22 predicted proteins | sample Alteio_BWMinCont_2_FD_153467 | JGI IMG/M metagenome (GOLD analysis project Ga0206996, IMG submission 153467) | Enriched cells from forest soil in Barre Woods Harvard Forest LTER site, Petersham, Massachusetts, United States -... | ecosystem: Environmental > Terrestrial > Soil > Temperate forest >...
TTAATGGCTTTTCCCCAGAAGTTATTGGCAATACATTCCTGAAGAAGTTTTCTTTCTCCTTTATAGATAACGGTGATCCAGGCATCCGTTGTATTCAGGCCTTTAATCTTTTGGCGAAGAACCTCAGCTTCCCGAATAGTTTTGAATTCTCCCAGGGTAAAACGGGTTATCCCGTCGGCATAAGATTTTACAACTACAGGAGGTGGTTCCAGCGGGTCAAGATTCTTGTGTTTGAAATTTTCCGGATGCTTATAAGCACCTACCTGCACGGTAAAAGTCAGGCCCTCTGAACATAAGTTGCCGGCGGAAGCAATGAGTTTATTATAAACACTAACATCATTCAGGTCTTTCCCCACAAACCAGGCAAAGCTGATGAGTGTATCCCCATTGCAGGGCCCACTGCTGACAAGGGCTGCTGCCGTGTCGGGTGCTTTTTCCGTCTCTTTCTTAACCACTACCGGAGGAGGAACCGCCTTCTTCGTTACTGCTGGAGTTATTTTTTTCTTTGCTGCGGCAACAGCTTTTTCTTTCTTAACCGCAGCAATCGCTGTTTCTTTTTTGACAGCTAAGACTTCCGTCTTGTGTTCTTCGAAATACTGCTCCACAGTTTTGGGTTTTCCGAAATCAAAGACCATCACAATTGATTTGGCTGCCTCTGGTGTGGTCTTGATTAAGCTGTCTCTTACCTGTGCAGCTTCTTTCAGGGTCTTGTAGCCTCCCATGGAGTAATGTATCCTCCCATCGGCATATCTTTTCTTTTCGAGGGGGCCAAATTTCAGAAAAGCCGTACTGTCGAATTCTTTTTCATCTCTCACCACAGCCAGTTCAAGCTTATAGGTCAGTCCCTTGGCCTGAAAATCGCCATTGGTATTCACCATCTCCTTCAATTTGACCTCCGGGGTCTTGGCAATGCTGCCGGTATCTACTTTACATTTCTGCAAGATCGTATTGGATGGTTTAACATAGCCTTTCAGTTTATAGTCTGTACTGCGATATTGCTGTATCATTAATCTGATATTATGATCCATCACTGTCACTGCCGAATTATGGAGGGAAGTATCCAGCCTGATCGCTTTTTTCCTTTGCAGCTCCGCTTCCAGCAAAGTTTGGTATGGTCCGAAATAGTAGATGGTGGCATTTTCCTCATCCACTTTGCTGCGGATCGTTACACCCAGCGTATCTAATTTGGAAGGATTAAAGTTGTTTGGACATTCATAGCGCCCGAGTTCGACCAGATAGGTTACACTGTCCTGCTTTTCTTCTCCATGGTAGGTCAGAATTTTTTGCATGTTATTGGCTTCATAAAAACGATAGTTTTTTTGTTCTGAACGGTACTTGGTGATCTGTCTGTCAATTTGGTATTGAAGATTTACCGAGCTGTCGGCCACAGTTACGGTGCCCTTGAGGCTGTCGTTGGTATTTATCCTCACAGAGTCATTTACCTGCACAAAGGTTTCAATATCTTTTACATTCACATATTCAATATGAGGGCTCAGGCCTTCGACTTCAATAGCCATCTTATATTCACTTCCGGGACTCAGAGCCACCATGAATTTTCCGGTCGCCGAGTTAGCAGAATATTTTCCTTGCTCCTCACCGGTGGTCACATTGGAGACCCGAATGGTAGCATCGGAAGGTTTGTCATTGCTGGTAACCGTACCAACGATCAGTGCAAGGATGGGCAGATCTCCCGGGTAACCCGGACTAACAGAATAGATATCTTCCCCACCCATACCTCCTTTGCGGTTGGCAGAGAAGTAGCCGTATTCCCCGCTGGCGGTAATTACATAATAGCGCTCATCGGCAGTGCTGTTCAGGGGATAACCCAGATTGATCGGTTGCGACCATACATTATCCTTCCTGGTAGAATACATCACATCGTATCCGCCAATACTGTTATGGCCTTTGGAACTAAAAAACAGTTCTACTCCGTCAGGGTGGATGAAAGGTGCATCTTCATCATATTCTGTATTGATAACAGAGCCCAAATTTTGTGCCACCCCCCACTGCCCGTCGGATTGCATTTTAGAAACATAAATATCTCTTCCTCCAAAACCGCCTTTGCGGTCGCTGGCGAAATACAAAAACTGTCCGTCGCTCGTGATGGAGCAACTGCCTTCCCAGGATCTTCTGGAATTGATGTTCGGACCCAGGGCAACAGGCTCTGTCCAGTCCTGCCCTTTCAGAACACTCATGTATATGTCGCCTTTGTCTTTAGGAGTGCTTTTGAACAAAAAGAGGGTCTGTCCATCTGAGGACACCCCGATACTCGCATCATGACCGACGGTATTGATCCGGTCGCTGATGCTCTCGGGAGTGAGCCAGTATTTCCCCACCCTTTGAGAGAAAAAGATGTCTTCGTAATATTCCCCATCAGGGTCGGATTTGAAAACCTCATTCATCCTTCCGCCCTTGCTACGCTCCCCCTTGTATGTAAATATCAGGGTCGTTTCATCGGAAGAGACAACGGGGGCATATTCCGAAGCAGAGGTATTAACAGGAGAGCCTAAATTAAGGATCTCAGCCTCTATGGGTTTCTGAATAAATGCTTTTCCGTTTTGACAATATTCGATGTAATGCTGTGCTACTTTCTTTTTTCTTTTATTCGGGTTAGATGAAATATATTGATTAAAAAGTTCAATGGCTTCATCGAAACGGTTGTTCAGGTGATAGGCCATACCGAGGTATAAGTTCAAATCCTTAAGTTTGGAATTCAGCCGGTGGGCCTTTTCGAGTTCTGTCAGGGAGAATTCTTTTTCATCGTTTTTATGAAGGTAGCATATCCCTATTTTATAATGGTAATAGGCATTTGTACTATCTGTCTCAATCAGCTTCTGGAAGTATGGGATGGCAAGCAGGTACTCTTCCTCATCGTAAAAATATTCTGCCCCTGCCAGCTGATCTTCCTGAAGAAGAGTCGGCTTCTTACGCTTCTGGGCACTCAGGCCTTGGAAGAATAACAGGGAAAGCAGCACAAGAAAATGACTTCTTCTCATCAATGGCAAAAATTGGAGCCTCGTATCACATTGTCAAAAGACACTATGCTCTAAAATTCATCAAAAAAGAGGGGAAGGAGTTGCCGGGGAGAAATGACTTACAAACACTTGAATGTTGGAAAACAGGGAGTTCCAGCGACCATTAGCGAACCCATTAATTATGTGAAGAATAGGCTGGCAAAGGACTGAAGGGGATTACGAGAAGCAGGAAATGCCTATGTAAAGCAGAGCTGATGAAAAGCTTCTCCCATTGCAGCGATCAGATCCCCCGCTGTCATTGCCTCCATAGACATATGTCTCGCTGCAATATCACCTGCAAGGCCATGCAGGTAGACGCCGAAGACTGCCGCCTCCTGGGGTACGTAACCTTGAGCCAGCAAGCCGCAGAGGATACCGGTAAGCGCATCACCGGTTCCGCCTTTTGCCATTCCCGGGTTTCCGGATGAATTAAAAAACACCTCTCCTCCCGGACATGAAACGGAAGTATGAGCACCTTTCAACACGATATACACTCCATACTTTAAAGAGAATTCTTTCTGCCATTCCAAACGATCATAACTGTTTCCTTTTTTTCCGGAAAGGCGTTCAAACTCCTTGGGATGAGGGGTGAGGATACTTCCTTTAGGAAGAAAAGAAAGCCAGGTTTTATTTTGCGAAAGGATATTGAGCGCATCGGCATCAATCACCAAAGGGATCGCACTCTGCTGAATGAGCAGCTTCAGGATGTTCCCGGTTTGTTTATCGAGACCAATTCCAGGGCCTATACCGATTGCCTGAAAAGGATCGAGATGAACGTGAGAGGAGATGATCCGCTCTTCTGCATCGGCATGAACCATGGCTTCCGAAGCCGCACTTTGCATAATGGTATATCCACAAGCAGGAATCTGAACACTGACAAGCCCTGCACCACTCCTTAAACAGGCCTTTACAGCCAGCACAGCAGCCCCTATCTTTCCATAGCTTCCGGCAATAAGCAAGGCATGCCCATAATCTCCTTTATGAGAAAATTTTGCACGAGGCGTAAGAAGATTGGAAGCAAAGGCTTTATCAACATACGTATAAGCGGAAATCTGAGAAGCAATAAAATGCTCATCCAACCCAATATTCAATATCCGGAAATGACCTACAAAAGGCGCATTATCCGAAAAGAAAAAAGAAAGTTTAGGAAACTGAAAAGTAAACGTATGCTGAGCCCTCACCACATTCGTTCCGGGAAGAAAGCTGAGATCGGCTGGCAGTCCGGATGGAATATCCACTGCAATGACTGCGCCTTTCTGACGGTTGATATAAGACACCCACTCCGCCGCTATACCTTCCAAAGCTTTATTCAAACCAGTGCCAAAGAGCGCATCGATGAGGATTCTTTTTTCGGAAAGGTTATTTTCCTTAGAAACTTTCAGAGAAGGCAACGAATCACTGATGGTGATACTTCCTGCGCTCAGCTTTTGAAGTCTCTTTAAGTTTTCTTTATAATCCGCACTATGCTTTTCTGCAGGAAGGAGAAACACACTTACCTTTGATCCCTGCTCTGCTAATAAACGGGAGATGGCCAGTCCGTCGCCTCCGTTGTTACCGGGACCACAATACACTTCGTAAGCAGGATTACCTTCAGTGAAATTCAAATTTTGAAGAGCCTGTACAAATGCCCAGGCAGCTCGCTCCATGAGATTGATGGAAGAAACAGGTTCATGGGCAATGGTCCATTCATCTGCTTTACGAATCTGCTCCGAGGAAAGAATTTTCATGGTTGTTGTTTGGCCCTCTCTTTTAAGATTGAATGCAGTTTCATAACCTGAGGGATGAGGAGCGATGCTTCATCATTCATAATCTTGTAATCAGCATAGGTGTTTAATTCTTTTTCGGGCATCTGGTTCTTGCTTCTGCTGATGATCTCCTCTACCGTGAGGTGGTCGCGCTCTGCAGCGCGTTTAAAACGGAGTGCCTCCGGAGCATTGACTACCACTATACAATTCAATTGCTTATAAGCCCCCGATTCAACCAGGATAGCCGCTTCCTTGATGACATAATCGTTTTCAGCATGAAGAACACACCAATCTTCAAACCGCTTGTTGACGGCAGGATGAATGAGCGCATTCAGTTTTGCAAGTTTTGACTTATCTGAAAAAACAATAGAGGCAATAAATTTCCGGTCGGGTGTTCCATCTGAAGAGTAAGCCTCCGGCCCGAATATGTTTCTAACCACGATTCTCACGCCCTCATCCGACTGGAGGATGTCGCGACTCTCTAGATCGGAGTTGAATATAGGTACACCCAGGAGACGGAAAATATCACAGACCACGGACTTGCCGCTGCCGATACCTCCTGTGATGCCTACTTTGAGTGCCATAAAGAAGATAAGAATTACACTTAAGCCCCCGGCTTAAGGTTTTTTAAGAGTGGGCTTCTTTCCTCCGGGAGGGGTTGGAGGAGTCGGTACCGGGGCCACATATCCAACCGGCAGCAGTTTGATTTCCCGATCTATTTCTGTTTTGAAAGAACTCTTATCCACCACATTTACTTTTTGAGTATTGGATTGAAAGCCGGGAAGGTCCACCGTCACAGAATAAACACCGGGAGGAACAATGATCACATATCTTCCGGTATTCGCATTGGGTACATAGCTTCCCACAGTCTCCTGAGTCTTGTCGTTGATCACGGCAATTGATACATCCGGGTAATTCACTTTCTTGGTGGTATCGGCACTCACGATCTTCCCCTTCATGACCGAATATTTAGGTTCTATATTATTGAAGGTAACACGGTAGATATCCAGTCCTCCCAATCCTTCATCACGAATGGCTGACATATATCCAAAGCGTCCGGTTTCAGAAACTCGGAAGTTCATATTATCGTCTGGGGTATTGATAGGATATCCGAGGTTCTTGAGATTGGCCCATTTTTGTCCGACCTCATCCCACTCCATCCTGAAGATATCGTAACCACCCATGGTGGTATGTCCTTTGGAGCTGAAATAAAGTGTTTTCCCGTCGGGGGAGACACTTGGAAAATCCTCATCCATTTCAGTATTAACATCCGGCCCGAGGTTTACGGCTTCTCCCCAATGCCCGGTAGGAAGCTTATGCGATACCCAGATATCTGTTCCTCCCAGTCCCCCTTTACGGTCGCTTGTAAAATAGATCGTGCGTGCGTCATTGGTGATGGCCGCAGAAATTTCATAACCATTCGGGGAGTTGATACTGGGGTCCAGGATATCGGCTTTCTTAAAATTTCCTTTCTTATCGGCTTCCGCGAGATAGATATCCCCTACTCCCAACATATTATCGTAATAGAGCAACATCTCTTCACCGGTAGCGGAAAGGCCAATGACTTCTTCATCCCCTTCGCTGGTATTGATGGGCTGACCAATATTTTTCGCTTTGCCGAAAACACCATTCACCACTTTGGAAATGAAAATACCGGAAGCGTATTCTCCATTCATTTCCATCACGGCACCTCCGTCGGGCCGGCGGGAATTGAAAACGAGAAATCCTTCATCGGATGGAATGAAAGGCCAGTAATCATCATACTGAGAATTGATGTTTTTGCCCAGGTTCTCGAATGTTACATCGAGCGGAAACTTCATCAGCTCTTTGGCATTGTAACAGTTCTGGATTTCCCGATCCACATCTTTCAGGTTGGAAGCAGAGCCACGTCCGTCGGTCTTGAATTTATTATAGCACTTCAGAGCGTCGTCAAAACGGTAATCAAAGGTATAGGACCTGCCCAGCAAATACATCGCATCGGGTTCGTATCTGGGTTGTTTGATGATGAATTCAAAATAAGGGATGGCCTTTTTCTTGTTGATATTCGAGTTCAGGTAGCATACTCCGGCGCGGTAATTATATTCTTTATCGTTCGGCTCTTTTTCAAGAAGCGCTAAATACTGATCCAGAGCCCCTTCAAAGTTGTTATTGGTAAACTTTTCAGCCGCATCTTTAGGATCTGCTTTGATCGCACTTTTCTGAGCGAGAAGAGGCCCGGAAAAAGAACAGATTAAGCAGAAACCAATAAGATATGCTGGAAACTTCATATAGTCAGAGTTAAGTAACAAATATAGTAAAATACTTACAGTTGCCGTCGGCAGCAGCAAAGGCTATTTTAGCTGTAAATCAACTATTTCAAGGGCAATACCACCAATTCCACTCTTCTGTTCTTCTCCTGCCCCTGCTTGGTATCATTCGAAGCAACGGGGTATTCATCCCCATATCCATAGTAATTCATTTTGAGCTTCTTCCCTTTCAGGGCCCCTTCAAAGAAATCATTTACCGACTTGGCTCTTTTCTCACTGAGTGTTTTATTCAACGCTGGTGAACCGATGTTATCGGTATGACCTTCGATGACAATTTGTACTCCCGTGTAATCTTTCAGTCTTGCAACCACCTTCGTTAATTCAGCTTTGGCTTCAGGTTTGAGCACCGCAGAGCCGGAGCTGAACAGGATAGAACTGTTCAGATTGATCTGCATCCCGGTACCAATAGCTGCCACCGCATCAATATCGGCACCGGGAGATTCTCCCTTGCATTGGGTTTTGAGATCCGTCAATTTAACGTAATTGAATTTTTCTCCTGTTTTAACCGAATCGCCGATGTCAACGGCTGCGGTACCCCCGCTTATTTTACCTACCTCTATCCATTTCTTTCCGTCTTTTGAAATAGAGAGCATCGTGGGTTCGATGAGTGACCCCACCTCGAAAACGAACAGGTCGGGTCCGTCGATATTGATGAGTGCATTGTCTGTAAATTTAAGAATGAGTGTTCCTCCGCAACCGAGACTGACAAAACCACTATCCCCATTCTGGTTCGGGGCACCCAACGCATTTTTGGGATTCATATAGATCAGCAAGGGTTCAGCAGAGCCTTTCCCTACCTCATAAGAAACGACTTCATCGGCAAAGGAAATATCACCTAATGGAAGCACGACCGTCCCTCCTCTTCCATTGCTGTATTCTTTAGGTACGGGGGCTTGAGCGTATGACTCCAACCCTATAACCGTCAAGAGTATGAAGAGACAAGCCTGAAGGGAAAAGGGAGATTTAAGGAATGCCATACAGAAATGCTATTGTTGATTTACAAGAAGGGCAAATTTATCAGATTATGCATAAATAAGTGCATATTTAATGGAATCAAATACTATTCCATAAATCGGGGTACAAGACATTTTTCCTTATTATTGTCAACGAACAACACCGCTTTATGAAGCTTAAGTCCGCCTTTTTATTTTTCTTGTTAGTGGGATTTAGCCCCTGGTTATCAGCCCAGTCTCACCCATATATCGACATCCAACTGATCTCGAATGAGCAGGAAGCGGACCTGAATCTGGATAAAAAAACATTTGCACCCTGGGCTGTGACTATGCAGCACCTGTTAGATTCGGTTTTCATTAACGAGCAAACCAAGAACGATTTCATGGTGCTAGTGACTTTGCACCCGGATGCAGATCCTTCTGTTTCTTTATTCTCGCGTCCGGCCGTGGCGGCAGATGACCAGGGCAAACTGCTTAACTTATTAAAGGCCGGACCCAAAGTAATGACCCGCTTTGTGGATTATTCACAGATCTATCTGATCCGGACAAAAGCGAGAAGTATAACGAACAGCACCTTCACTCCCGATTACAAAGACCCTTATCAGCTCGAACAGGAAGCATTCAAGAGAGCAGGACTCCATGAAAAAGTAATCTTGTTGAAGAGCTGGGCAGAAAACCATGCTATTCCTGTTTTGGCAGAAGCAGAAACAACGGTAGATGAAAAATTCTCCGGTGTGCAATACGTAAGTAAGATGCTGCATGCTACGCAACCCATCGGTCCTGCGCTTGACATTAAAAAATTAACAGATAGTTCCGGTAACTATTGGAGAGGGGTCATGGAGATGAGCCCGGGGAATGAAATCATTCCACTCTCTAAAATAGCGCTGTTGGTGGCCGATGGAAAATTCGATGAGGCCAAGGAATATGTAGAACTGCTAAAGCTTTTTGGAGGCAAAAAGATGTTGGCTACTTATTACACCGAAGAATTATCCTGGAGGCTGGAAGCTTTTAACAAGGAGCTGCAGACCCGGGCACAAAAAGGAATTGAGCAACATGACAAAGGCAATTACGACGGGGCCATAGCTGTTTACGATGGAATCCTGAATGATTATTCTGCTTCGGCCTGGATTCGTTTTGAACGTTACTACTCCCAGAACCGAAAAAACAATGAAGAGAAAAGAGATTCTGTTCGGAGCCTGGCAGAATGGAACAAAGCCAAACCGATGATATACGGCTGTAACCCTTTATATCCGAATGCATCCATGGTCTCTACCGGAAAAGAAGCTTATCTTTTAATGAGAAGATTGGAGCTGTCCACTCTGTTCAAGGTGAAAGAAAACCTCTCAAAAGACCTTCTTAAACTGGGTGATATTGCTTCCGACCTGGGCGATTATGGCTACGCCGCTGAAGTATACTGGATCTGTTTCAGCCGGATAAAAAAAGAAGATCTTGACAAAAAAGAAATCCTCCCCTATTTCTTATACTGCCTCGATAAACTTGGAGTAAAGGAAATACGGAAAAATTATGAAGGAGATTTTGAAAAGGAATTTAAGAAGATCGAGAAAGAAAAGAGAAAAGCGATGGAGGGAAGTGTGGTGTATAAGTTATACCGGGTAAAGGAGTAGTGAGTAGTGAGTAGTGAGTAGTGAGTAGTGAGTAGTGATACAAAATGCATTGCCAAAAAATAACCACTAAGGCACTAAGGGCACTAAGGTTCACTAAGTTTTTTTACAGATAGAGCTTAGTGTTTCTTAGTGCCCTTAGTGCCTTAGTGCCTTAGTGGTAAAATTAAGTATAGCTAAACCTGCTAGCCTGTCAGATCTGCGTAAACGGGTGGTTGAGCGGAGTCGAAACCACTCTTGTCAGATTTAAAGTCTAATTCCCGGGTGGCTGAGCGCACTGCGACTTCGCTCAGTATAAAAAGTCGAAGCCAGCCCCTCGACTCCGCTCGGGGACCGCTGCTTTTACTTCTATTCATGTTATGACTGAAGACACTTCGACTCCTTGTACTGAGCGAAGTCGAAGTGCGCTCAGTGCCCTATTCTGTGAGATGAAATTATTTCCCGAACATCTTCTTATTAAACTCTTCCGACTTTCCTTTGGGAATCGAAAGTGAGCTCCACTCCCCTTTCCGGATCATCTTTCCGAGAAATACAATTTGCCCCACATGATAGGGATAGTGAGCCAGCTGACGGTTAATTGCTTCCAGCACCGTATGAGGCTCGTTGCGAATCAATACCGTTTTGAGGAGATCTTCCGGTTTTAAAGCCTCCAGCGAAGCAAACAAAACCTTCCATCCTTCTTCCCATATCCGGAGCATTTCGCTCTTCCCGGAAAACTTTCCTTCAAATTCCTGATCCCTGTTTCTGTTTGGTTTCTCTCCGTCGGAGGTGAGAAAGTCGGTCCACCTGGAAATCATATTGCCATGCATATGCTTCACGACAAGGGCAATGCTGTTCGAATCAGGACCGGGTGTATAATTCACCTCTTCCTCTTTCAGTTGTCCGAAGGTTTTATCACCTAAGGCTTTATATGTTTTAAACTGCCTGAGTGCGCTGCTCAGGTATTGCTCGTCTAAGGACATGATACTGCTTTTAATAAACAATCACTTTTTTCACTGCCCGGCCTTGCTGCCCTTGAAGCTCCAGGAAATAAACTCCTTTTCCGTAAGGTGTTAAGTCATAGTTCCGCTCTGCATTGCCGGAGAACATGACTGACTCGGTATAAATCAAACGACCGGTAACATCACTGATTCGGATCACATAGTTGGAATGTCCTTCCAGGCTATAGGTAAGTGTTACTTTTCCAGTACTTGGATTAGGAAAAACACTCACTGCATTTTCCAGGGCTTGATTTTCGGAAATACCGGCAATACTATTAGATGTTCCGGTACATCCTCCGACCGAAACATGGTCGGTAAAGTTTCCGGTACCAAACATAATATATTTAGGTCCTGTCTGACCCACGATAGGAGTTGTTCCCAGGTACCATTGGTTACCGGTTGCATAATTGGAAATCAAGGTGTCTCCGTGTTGCACAATGTTTACAGTGGGCGGAGGCATGATGAGAACGCTTTTAGGAGCAGAGGTGGCTGAACAGCCGTATGAATCTGTAATCGTAACCGTAAAGGTTCCGGAGATGCTGGTAGAGATCGAAGAGCTTCCCGATCCGGAAGGGCTCCAGGAATAACTCGAACCCTGGCTTGCAGAAAGCATAACTACAGTTCCTGTACAACTGGTATCCTTGCCGGAAAGGATACTGATAATGGGTGTAGGCTGAGTGCTGACCCCGATATAACTGTACTTGGTAACCGAATCTGAACCATTGGCATTGGATGCGGTGAGCTTGACCAGATTAAAAGTGCCGGGGTTACTGTAGGTGATCACCGGATTTTGAGCGGTGGAAGTGGATGGAGTACCTCCCGCAAAATACCAGTTCCAGGAAGTGGCACCGTTGGTAGTAGCATCTGTAAAGTGAACGGTCATGCCAGGGCAGCCGGTGGTAATATCCGATAAGAAATTAGCCAAGGGAAGGTTAGACGTAGGATCATAGAGTGCTGTTTCCCACAAGCCTCTTCCATAAGTAGCTGCCGCAAGCATTTTAGTGTTGTACTGAATCTCCAGTTCATCGATCACCACATTCGGTAGTCCGTTGGAGAAGAAGGTCCAGTTAGCCATGGTTGTGTCACGGTAATACACGCCTACATCCGTACCCACATAAACTCCATCGGCAGTACCCGGCTGATTGACACAGCAGTTGGCTGGAATATTAGGAAGATTACCGGAAAGGTTTGTCCATGTCAATCCACCATCTAAAGATTTAAACACTTTAGAACCCGGAGTATATCCTGAATAGGTGATCCAGATAACATTCGGGTTGGTGTACGAAATGTCTATGTGAGAAAGGGTTCCGTTTCCGGGAAGTCCGGTAGTAAGATCTGTCCACGTGGTCCCTCCATTGGTTGTTTTCATAATGTTTCCTGCACTGCCTGTATAGATGTATTGCGGGTTGGAATGTGCGATGGCAAGCATCGTAAGACTAGTAGAACTGCCTGTATTCGAAATCTTAGCCCAGCTGCCTCCTCTGTTTGTCGATTTCCAGACTTCCTGAAATCCTGCATAAATAGTGGAAGGAGTCACCGGATCAATTCCCCAGGGTGTAACCCAGGCTCCTGTCCCGGTAATTCCATTAGAGATGTTATTAGAACTTCCCCAGTTATTGGTGGTAGAGAAGAGACCTCCGTTATAGGTTTCTCCATACTGATAGTTGCTGTTGGAATAGTCGATAAAACAATCCATACCATCACCTCCGTAAACCTGGTTCCAGACCGGGTTAGAAGTGGGGTCATACTGATTGGTTCCGTTATCCTGCCATCCTTGAATAACCATGTTATTGGTCTGGGAAACTCCCAAACGATACATTTCTCCGACTTGTATGCCGTTACTGAGATCAGTCCAGTTTGCAGAAACTGATTTAAATAATCCTCCGTCACAAGCTGCAAAAAAAGTGGTTCCGCTTCCGGGCAAATAGCTCAGGCAGTGAATATCTGCATGACAATACTTCAAACCACCTGTCCAGTTAGAAGCACAGTTCCAGGTCGAACCCCCGGTAGTAGAATGCCACACATTCACTCCTCCGGTAACTATTTCTTCTGCATTGGTCGGAGAAGCCGCGAGAGAAAGAGTATACCATCCTTGTCCTCCGGTATCATTCCCGTTGGAGTTAAATCCAAGCAGGTTAGGAGTGGTGGAACGGACCGTAAAAGTCAGACCAGCGTCGGAAGAGCGATACAGTCCATGAAAATTATAGGTATTGGCATTCGCAGCCAGAAGATAAACGTAATCCGGATTTGCCGCTGTTACCGCAAGAGCAAGCCTGCAAACACTGGAAGCACCTGGTGTTCCAACGGTGGTCATAGTAAAAGTGTTTCCTGAATCGGACGAATGGTAAAAGTTTCCGGTGCTTACTGCATACATCACTGTAGGATCACCCGGTTTGTAGGCCAGATCTTTAATAGGCGCATTCATAATCTTCGACCAGGTCACGCCGGCATCCAGCGATTTGAAGAGGCCGGAGCTGGTTCCTGCCATGATGATATTGTGGTTGGCTGGGCTGATCAGGATCCGGTAAGCCTTACGGGTATCGACGACATTATAAGTCAGGCCTGTGGCATTCCAGGTGGCGCCACCATCTGTACTTTTAAGAATTCCGTTTGAATAGGAATCTGTTGCATCCCCATCACCTGTAGCGATGTAAATCACATTTGAATTGGTCGGATCAACAGCCACATCCGAAACTCCGATGACAGCCAGGCGATCGGTGGTGGTGGACCAGGATCCTCCATTATTAGTAGATTTCCAAAGACCCCCGGAAGGAGCTCCTACATAAATGGTAGCTGGATTCGAAGGATCGAAACGGACACAATTCAAGCGTCCCGCTCCTCCCCCTGCAGAGATCTGGGAAGTGGGCCCGAGAAGGGTCCAGTTTCCGGCCATCAGAGTTGCATTGGTACGTTGAGTAGTAGCACTGATAAAGTTCTCCTGAATCTCTTTTCCGGCTTTCATGATCAGCGTTCGGTCTCCGCTTGGATAGACCCTGGGTTCTGTAAAAAATTCCCAGCGCTTGTATTTTTCGTAATTCTCATCTGCCGTTTGAGACTCTTTTCCACCAAACATTTTTCGGATCGCGGTCTTCTTTTCATTCTTCGCCCAATAGGTATTGAAGGCTTGCTGTACCTGATAAAAATTAACAGTCGGGTCCTGCATCATCTGTACCCAGTCTTGTGCTTTAAATTCCGACAAGCTAAAAGTGAGTCCCAAAAAGAGGACGAATATTTTTGTTTTCATGAATCTATTGGGTTAGTATGTACGTGCAAATGAAAGTACAAGATACGCAATTATAAACCGACTGTCTGTTGCCATGATTCCCTGCAAATCAGATAGGATTTTAGTCTTTTTCAGGTCAATAATTCCTTTAGCCGGCGTACCTTTTCAATCATTTGGGCTGATTCTGAGAAGTTAAGAGTCTGCTGAGCATCCGATAGTGCTTCTTCGGGTTTTTCATGGACTTCATAAATCACCCCATCCGCCCCGGCAGCAGTGGCGGCAAGCGCAATGGCTGGCACATGTTCTCTTAATCCGATTCCATGAGAAGGGTCGGCGATGACCGGAAGGTGAGATTTTTCTTTCAAGACCGCAATGGCATTCACGTCAAAGGTATTGCGGTATGCGGTTTCATAGCTTCTGATACCACGTTCGCAAAGCATCAAGCGTTCATTCCCTGCCGAAAAGATGTATTCTGCACTTTGCAGGAGCTCATCTACCGTCCCGCTCATCCCCCGTTTCAACAGAATCGGTTTATCTACTCTTCCCAACTCATCCAGCAGATTGAAGTTCTGAGAGTTTCTGGCACCTACCTGGAATACATCCACATAATCCAGCATCTCCGAAATTTGTGAAACCTGCATCACCTCGGTAACAATTTTGATTCCGTGTTCCCGGCAAACGGAGCTGAACATCTTCAATCCTTCCAAACCCATTCCACGAAAAGCATAAGGAGAACTCCGGGGCTTGAACACCCCTCCCCGCATGATCCGGATATTATTCCCGGCCAGATGTTTGGCCACACTCCTCACCTGTTCCTCGCTTTCTATACTGCAAGGACCTGCCATCAGCGAAAAGACCCCGTTACCGATATGAACTCCATCACCCAGGTCTATTCCCGATTCTCCAACTTTCCATTTTCGGGAAACAAGCTTATAACTTTCAGAAACGCGGTGAACATCTTCCACACCGGGAAGACTTCCGATGAGGCGCAGATCAAATTCATTTTTACCAATGCAAACCATATAGAAGGCTTTCTGGGTATGAACCTCTGTTGCTTTATATCCAATAGCAGAGAGTCTGGCCAGGATTGCTTCTTTATCGGATGCGGTAATGCGGGGTTTCAGTTGTATGATCATTGTGTTCGATTAAAGAGGCATCTTCTGCCGCAATGGTGAAATAAATTTTTTGATGTTTTCTGTGAGCCCATTTTCCAGACGAAGCACTTTTACAAAAGCACTTCCGATAATGGCTCCTTCCGCATACTCACAAGCCTTATTAAAACCGGCCTTGTCTGCAATTCCAAATCCAATCAACACCGGATTAGAAAGTTTCATACTCCGGATGCGTGTAAAATAAGCAATTTGTTCTTCACTGATCTGGCCTTTGACTCCGGTGGTGCTGGCAGAGGAGACGAGATAAATGAACCCTTCCGAATGTTTATCAATCAGGCGGATTCGTTCATCAGAGGTCTGCGGGGTGATCAGAAAAATAACTTTTAGACCTGCTTTCTGAAAAAGCTCTTTATACTCCTCCAAATAAACATCCAACGGAAGGTCAGGGATGATGACTCCATCTATCCCGCATGCTTTTGCCTTTTCACAAAAACGAGTTACTCCAAATTGCAAAACCGGATTCAGGTAACCCATGAGTAACAACGAAGTCTCTGATACACCGGCTTCTTTCCGTACATCCTTGAGCTGATCAAACAACTTGCTGAGGGTCATTCCGTTTTTTAAAGCAAGCTCGCTGCTCTCTTGAATCACAGGACCATCGGCAAGGGGATCAGAAAAGGGAATCCCTATTTCGATCATATCGGCCCCACCCTGTACGAGCGTTTTTATGATCAGAACAGTGTCGTCCAACTTGGGGAACCCTGCTGTAAAATAGATAGAGAGGATGTCCCTCTTTTTTTTAAATAACTCCTGGATCCGACTCATAGGTTTTGGTGTTTTATATAAGTAGCAAGGTCTTTGTCACCCCTTCCACTCAAATTCAATACAATAATTTCACCGGGAGCTGATTTCAACTTATCGAGGTGGGCCAGTGCATGTGCACTTTCCAGGGCTGGTATAATTCCTTCTAGGCGGCAGCACAGAAAGGCAGCGGCCAGGGCTTCCTCATCGGTAGCAGAAACAAATGAAGCCCTCCCTGTTTCCAGCAAGTGCGCATGAACCGGTCCCACACCGGGGTAGTCCAGTCCGGCAGAGATGCTATAAGGTTCCGTAATCTGTCCGTCCTCCGTCTGCATAAGCATCGTCCGGCTCCCATGAATAATTCCTGGTTTTCCAAGCACCATGGTGGCTGCTGAATGTCCTGAATGAATCCCTTTTCCTGCTGCTTCCACCGCAATCAGTTTAACAGAGGGTTCATCCAGAAAGTGGTAAAAAGCTCCGGCGGCATTGCTTCCACCTCCTACACAGGCGATGACATAATCGGGTGTTTCTTTTCCTGTTTTTGACAACAGCTGGGTACGTATTTCTTCACTGATGACACTCTGAAATCGGGCTACCATATCGGGATAAGGATGAGGGCCCACTACAGATCCAATGATGTAATGTGTTTCCACGGGGTTATTGATCCAATCGCGGATAGCCTCGTTTGTTGCGTCTTTCAGGGTTCTGCTTCCGCAAAGTGCCGGAACAACTTTGGCCCCAAGGAGTTTCATACGGGCCACATTGGGTGCCTGTCGTTCAATATCTACTTCACCCATGTAAACAATGCATTCGAGTCCCATGAGGGCACAAACAGTAGCTGCAGCCACTCCATGTTGCCCAGCCCCGGTCTCGGCGATAATCCGTTTCTTACCAAGCCTTTTGGCCAGGAGAATCTGACCCAGGGTATTGTTTATCTTGTGTGCTCCGGTATGGTTCAGATCCTCTCTTTTCAGATAAATTTCTTTATTATGATGAGAGGAGAGACGGGATGCATAATAGAGCGGAGAAGGTCTCCCTACATAATCCCTGAGCAGGGAATCGAATTCTTTTTTAAAATCATCACTCTCCATGATGCTGAGGTACCTGCTGCGCAGATCTTCTACATTGGGAAACAGCATTTCGGGAATAAAGGCTCCTCCAAAGCTTCCATAATATCCTTTTTCATTTACCTGATAGCTCATTGCATTTCAACCCTTAACAAGTGGGTCAGTTTTTTAAGTTTATCAATACTTTTCAATCCTGGTTCAATCTCAAAATGACTGTTTACATCAATACCCTCGAGCTTGGGGTTCTTTTGCATCAGTGTAGGAACAGCCTTCGCATGTAAGAGGCCTATGCCACCACTCAATAAAAAAGGAGTTCTTCCTTTGTACTGGGCCAGCTGGTCCCAATTAAAAGATTTTCCACTGCCCCCATGCCCGGGGCTCTTGGTATCGAAAATAAAACGCTCACAGACCTTGGAATACTCATTCGTCTCCGCAAAATCAAATTTTTCATCCACTCCAAATGCTTTGATGACGGGAGTATAAAGACGTATTTGCTCGCAAAACTCAGGCGATTCATTTCCATGCAGCTGAACCATGTCCAGTCTATACCGGGCAATCCGGTGAATCACTTCCATCCGCTCGGGGTTCACAAACACTCCTACTTTCCGGATGGAGGAAGGAAGGCTTTTCACAGCCTCCACATTCATTTCCCTTCCGGCATAACGGGAGCTTCCGAGGTAGAAGATGAATCCCATATAATCAGGAAGGAGTTCTCCGGCCGACTTTATATTGTCTGCGTATTTCATGCCACAGACTTTTACTTTTAGAGGTGTCATTGAATTAAATAATTATGCCGTGACCGTTGTTTTGTTTTGGGTATTTTGAATCTCTCCAAGTTCTTTGACCAGTTTAGCACAGGCCTCTTCCGGGCGGCTATGCTTCATAAAGGACTCTCCAATCAGAAAGCCCCTGAACCCGGCTTCCCGGAGCTGCATAATGGCTGCTGCAGAATCAATTCCGCTTTCGGAAATGCGGATCAGACCCGAGGGGATCAACTCCGCAAGCTTTAGGCTTTGCTCAATGTTCACGGAGAAATCTTTCAGGTTCCGGTTATTCACACCTACTGCATCGACAAATTCGTTTAAGGAGACTAGTTCTTCTGCCTCCCTGACTTCCAGGAGGACTTCCATCCCCAGGCTCTGAGCAAAGCGCCCGAGCTCTTGAATGCGGGCTGCATCAAGCACATTGGCCAGCAATAAAATCACATCCGCACCTATAGCTTTTGCTTCCAGAATCTGATATTCATCAATCATAAAATCCTTCCGCAGGATTGGGCAGTAGTTAAATTTTCTCGCAGTGACCAGGTCTTCATTCTTTCCTCCGAAAAATTCTGTATCTGTTAAAATGCTTAGAGCACTGGCGCCTGCCTGCATATAACCGATGGATGTTCGTTCCACGGAAACATATTTATTTATGATTCCTTTCGAAGGCGATTTCCGTTTTATTTCAGCAATGATTCCTGCCTTATCTTCCCGGAGCAAATATTTCCGAAACGAAACACATGGGGATGCGAAGTAAACCGACTTCTCCAGCAGTTTTACCGGGTAAAGCGATTTGCGCTCTTCCACTTCCTTTTTTTTGTGTGCGATGATCGTATCAAGCATATTCATGGGCGAGTAATTTTTTAAATACGTTAAGTGCTTTCTTAGACAAGAGCGATTCCTGCGCTTCAGCAATCGAATCATGTATTGACTTTTCCGGTTTAATACAATGAATTGCCAATCCGGCATTGGCACATACTACATCATTCTGAGCTTCGGTGCCTTTTCCTTCCAGAATATTCATGAACAGAGCGGCTGCCTCTTTCATTTCACCACCACCTTCCAGATCAGCCTGGGGATATAAAGGCATCCGGATATCCCTTGGTGAAAGCATTTGCTCTTTCGTATTGCTGATGAGCTTAAAAGAAGAGGTAAGGGATAATTCATCATATCCATCGAGTGAATGAACAAGCAGAAAGGTACGATCTGTTTGCTGCAGGAGGTAATGATAAAGCCTTGCAAGCTCCAGATTAAAGACACCGGTAAGCTGATATTTAGGAAAAGCCGGATTCACAAGGGGGCCAAGCATATTGAAGAAAGTACGCATTCCCAGTTCTTTCCTTACCGGTGCAGCAGCTTTCATGGCCGGATGAAAAAGCGGAGCATGAAGAAAACAGATGCCCGTCTGATCAATCTGCTTTTCAAGATCACTGGCATTGTTCGTGAAGCGGTAACCCAGGTATTCCATGACATTGGATGAACCGCTGACGGAAGAAACACCATAATTACCATGCTTAGCAACTTTTACCCCTGCTCCGGCAGTTACAAAACTTGCCAATGTGGAGATATTAAATGTGTTTTTAGAATCCCCACCCGTACCGCACAAATCAATGGCTTCATAGGCAGAGAGGTCAATTTGTATACAGAGGTCCAACAAAGCATCTCTGAATCCTTCCAGTTCATCCACGGTAATAGGCCGCATCATATAAACCGCCAGAAAAGCGGAGAGCTGGCTTTGATTGCATCCTCCTTTTGCAATCAGGCGCAGGATGGATCCTGCCTGAGCTTTCGTAAGGGCTTTGTGATCGAAGAGTTGGGTTAAAATTTCTTTCATATGGAGGAGTTAAAATGAATATCCATCGGAGAATTCCTGATTAATTTTCAAGCCAGTTTCTTATTATTTTTTCACCTTCCGGGGTGAGCACACTCTCCGGATGGAACTGTACTCCCCGAACATCATACTTTCTATGCCTCAATGCCATTACAAATCCGTTTGCGTCGGTAGCTGTAATTTCAAGATCGGCTGGAAAATGCTCCCGATCCACCACCCAGGAATGGTATCTCCCTGCCATGAATTTTTCCGGTAGTCCTTTAAAGAGTATATCTTCTTTTATTTGTTTCATTTCGGTAGAGACTCCGTGATAAACCTGATCGAGGTTAATCAGTCTTCCTCCAAATACTTCACCAATGGCCTGCTGTCCAAGGCATACCCCTAAGATACTTTTAGAAGATGCATACCTGGTGATTAGTTCTTTCAGAATCCCTGCTTCTGCAGGCAGTCCAGGCCCAGGGCTCAGCAAGATCTTATCGAATAGCCCTGCCTTGTCAAGGGTTATCTTATCATTTCTGTGAACCTCCACCTCATGATTGCTGATCTTCTCGATACAGTGGACGAGGTTATACGTAAAGCTGTCGTAATTATCCAGAACTAGTATTTTCATCGTAATAGGTTTAAAAGCAAGATTAAAAAATTGTTTCAGCCACCTGCACTGCTTTTTTCAAGGCTGCCAGTTTATTATTTACTTCCTGCAACTCTCTGGCTTCGGAAGAAGACTCCACAATTCCTGCTCCGGCCTGATAGAACAATTGTTTGTTTTTGCTCAGGAAAGAACGGATCATGATGGCATGGTTGAAATCACCATTAAATCCAATCAAACCTATGCACCCTCCGTAAAATCCCCTCCTCCCTTTTTCATACCGATCGATCAGCTGCATGGCTTTATGTTTTGGAGCTCCGGTCAAAGTTCCTGCCGGGAAGGTGTGCCCCACAAGATCCATGGTCGTCCGCCCTTTTTTCAGTTGACCTTCTACTTTCGAAACGAGGTGAATAACATGGGAGTAATATTGGATCTCTCTGAAATTCTCCAAATTTACATCATCACAATCTCTGCTCAGGTCATTCCTGGCCAGATCCACCAGCATGATATGCTCCGCATTTTCCTTAGGATCTTCTTTCAGTTTCTGTGCCATCACATGATCTGCCCGATCATCCCCGGTACGTTTGAAGGTACCTGCAATAGGATGTATGGAGGCCCGGTTATTTTTCAGGATGAGTTGAGCCTCCGGTGAAGATCCGAAAAGTTTAAAACTTCCATAATCAAAATAAAACAGATAGGGCGATGGATTCACCGAACGGAGCGCCCTGTATACATTAAAATCATCTCCGGTAAATGCCCGTGAGAACTCTCTGGAGAAGACTACCTGGAACACATCACCCCGATGACAATGTTTTTTTCCATTGCGAACTGCTTCCATAAATTCTTCGTCTGTAAAATTGGAGGATTCTTCTCCCCGGGTCTTGAAATTATAGGATGCAAAAACTTTACTGCTGATCAATTGTTTCAGATAATCGATTCCGCCTCCATCGGGGCTCTGAGCATGATGATCGAAAAGATACATTTCATCCCTGAAATGGTCCACCACAATAACATAGCGATAGACCTGATAAATCATCTCCGGGATAGATTGATTTTCTTTCTTTACTGCATGCAGCTCAATGTCCTCAAAGTATGGGATTGCATCATAAGCCGTATAACCAAAGAGCCCATTGGAGGCGAATGGGAAAGTCGGGCCTTCCTGTTCGAAGGAGCGGATGAATTTTTCCAGGATTCCGGGAACTTCTTTTTTTAGTTCATTGCCCGAATGGCTCTCAAATCCACCATTAGGGTATGTACAGCGAATTTCGTCGTTTTCAAGTTTAATGCCGGCAATCGGATTACAGCAGATATAAGAAAAGCTATTTTCATTCCCGTGATAATCTGAGCTCTCGAGCAAAATACTGTTCGGAAACTTATCTCTGAGCTTCAGATAGATACTTACCGGAGTGGAAGTATCCGCGAGCAGTTTTACAAAGGTGGTTTGAAGCTTATATTTCTTCATAAAGTAGTTTTTCGGTTCTGTGCATAAAAAAAGCCTGCTATGAACAGCAGGCCGCGAAGCACTTATTAAGTTTATAACAACTCAAGCTGTTCTCATGAAACTGAGAAGAGCCACCAACGGTTGTTATTTAAGTTTTTCATGTCTTTTTACTGATAACAAATATAAACATCTTTTATCTTCAATTCCAAATTTTTATGCAAGAACCTTCAGGAGGCCCCCTTCGAAGCGCAAGACCGTTGTCTAGTCCGTTTCCTGCTGAGGAGGAGGGGGTGTAACTTCCTCTGGGGTCTTCTTTTTCCGAAGATTTTCTCCAGAGCCAAACCGAATATTCAGGCTCAAAGTAGCAATCCGGGATTCCCTTTTCTTATAGAAATATTGATTGAACTCCGGTGTATAGGTATCTACCTGGCTATGGAGGGTATTGAAGATATCATTCAGTCCAAGGCTCAGCCCTCCCCTGCCCTTCAGAAAATCAAGGTGCAGACCGGCATCCACAGAATACATCTCCCTGACTATACCCTGGGAGGTGGGTGTGGGAGCGTAATAAACTCCGGAACATTGAAACAGGAGATTTTTGAAAATGTAAAACCGGGAATTCACTTTGCTGAACCAGGTAAAGCCTGCATTATGTAGAGCCGGATCAATATTGGTTCCATTTATATTCAACTGGTAGGCATTCACATTCCAGGTCAGGCCCCACCAGGAAAAAAGTTCTTTGTTCAAGGTAGCTTCCCCCCCATAAGTATCCGAGAAATTCAAATTTTTCCAGGTACTGGAAGTGGCTCCTGTAACCGTATCGGAAAGGACCCGATATAGTTGTATCACTCCATTCGTATGACGGTAATACAAGGATGCACTCAGGGACCCTTTGGGAAGGTAACGGAGCCAGGATAGTTCTATAGCATCAATATATTCGGGATTCAGATCGGGATTGCCATAACGCAGATTTAAAGGATCTGTATAATCCGGGAAGGGATTAAGATTCCGGAGCCCTGGTCTGTTGATTCTCCGGCTGTAACTCAGGCGAAACTCCTGTTCATCGCTTGGTATATAACCCAGATGTGCGCTTGGGAAAAAGTTAAGATACTGCTTCTGATATTCCTGCCCGGTCTGCTCAAGTCGGGCTATCCGCTGATCTTCTTCCAGCCTGGCACCCATCTGACCTTCGAACTTCTTCACTTTCTTTGACCAGATTGCGTAAGCGGAGTAAATCTGTTCACTAAAACCAAACACGTTGGAAATGGATGAATCTTCCTGCCAAACGGCCTGAGGAGTATTATAACTAAAGGAACGAAAATCATTGCTGACCGTTGTATTGCTATACTTCAAACCACTTTCAAGGCTGGATGTTTCCCCCAGGGGGGTGCTGAAATCTGTTTTAGCAAAATAATTCCCCAACATCCATTTGTTCGATATCCGTTGAATAGTAGGAGTTGGGGCTATGGGTATATTATTGGGATAAAAATCACGTTGACCTATACTGTCATTCACCTGATTGAGGTTTCCGGAAGCTGATAACTCCACATATAATCGCTTTTCAGGTTGTTCGAATTTACGGAGGTAACTCAGAGAAGCATCATATCCCTGATCGAGATCATTTCCGTACATGGTGCGGTGGGAGTAGGAAGTCAACTGTTTGTACATATTGATGAACTGATACCCCACCGTGTCCACATCGAGGTCGAGATCGCGGTTATACATGCAGGTAGCCGAAATCGTGCTTTTAGAATTCAATGAATAGTCCATTCCAATTTTCCCCATATGGGTTTGAATATGCCGGATGCCTGCGGAGGTTTGATCCGTAGAAAACTGATTCGCAGTTAGAAAATTAGTACGGTTGGTATAGCCATTGTACCATTTCTCGTTATAGCGGTAGCTGTAACTTCCGAACAGATTCAGCTTCTTCTTTCTGTATCCAATAGTCAAGCCCGCATTTCCCTTTATTAAAGTGCTGTACGATACAGAAACTGTTCCGCTGAGGCCTTGAGCTGTGTTTTTTTTCAGTACGATATTGATGATCCCCGAAACCCCGTCAGGATCATATTTTGCAGATGGATTGGTAATTACTTCTATACTTTCTATAGAGCTTGCAGGTATCTGGTCCAGGATAGCAGCCCTGCTGGATGCAATAATGCCGGAGGGGCGACCGTCGATGAGCACTGTAATATTTCCGCTTCCACGGAGACTTACATTTCCATCCACATCGACCGAAACAGAAGGGATATTTTTCAATACGTCGGTGGCGCTGCCTCCCTTACTTCCCAGATCGGCATCTACATTGAATACTTTTTTGTCAATGCCTTGGCGAAAAGTGCTTTCTTTCGATACTACCTCAACTGTTTTAAGTTCTTTCTCCCCTGGGCTCAGGAAAATCACTCCAAGGTTGACAGGATGTGATTTTCCGATACGGATAGAATCAACCATAAATAATTGATACCCTATGTATTTCACTTTTACTTTCCACAATCCAGGTTGAATCTGTTCCAACAGGAATTCTCCATGCTCGTTCGTGAGTGTTCCTGTAAATTTTGCAGAATCTACCATATTGATCAGTGTCACCGGGGCGTATGGGATGGCTTCATTGGTTTGTTTATCCTTCAGTTTGCCGTACAGAGAAACTCCTGGTTGGGCTGTTTCTTGAGCATAGGAATGCCCATATCGAAAGAAGCCAAGAAAAAGGAAGAGGAAGAAAAAACGACCTGCAGTCTGGTTCATGGTTCTGTAAAAATACCAGTTCCTTTCAATGAACCAGGCAGTTCAGAATATTTTCATTTGGTGGAGTCCCTGCTTTGCAAGTTCGAAGTCGGGATCAAGGGTGAGGGTGTACCGGTAATCTGCAGCTGCGTTCTGGACATCGCCCATGGTTTGGTAACCATATCCTCTTCCATAATATCCTCTGGCATTTTTAGGATCAGCTCCTATTGCTGTAGAGAAGTATCGGATGGCATCAGGATATGCTTTTGTGTTAACAGAGATAACTCCGAGGTTGTAATATGCGTCGAAGTTCTTTTTGTCGATGAGCAGGAGTTTGTTATAGAGTTCGATGGCTTTAGGGTAATTTTTCTCATCCTGATAGAGCTTGGCAAAATCATACAGTGCTTCTATGCTTTGAGGCTGAATCCGTATGGCATTTCCGTAATAATCTTCCGCCAGCCGGTTATGCTGAGCAGCACAGAGGAGGCCGAGTTGTATGTAGGCATTGTAATAATTATTATCCTGTTCCACTGCTGTCTGCATACTCGACAATGCTTTGGAGGTATCGCCCGATTCCTTGAAATTCATTCCCTTCATGAAATAAGCTTTGGCATTATATTGATCGAGCTTTAGGGCCTCATCCAGATAATTGAGTGATTCTTGGTATTTCCTCACATAAAAATAGAGTTCCGCGAGCTTCATGATGCATTCCTGATTTTTAGGATCCATCCGGTGGCATTTATCCAAGGCTGCTTTGCTTCCACCCGTTTTATTGATCACGAAATAGATATTTGCGAGGGTCAGGTAGTACTCTGCTTTGGTACTATCTATTTTCAGAGCCCTGTTCATATCTGCAAGTGCTGCATTAGGGTCTTTAGTATTCATGTAATACTTTGCCCTTGCCTCGTATAGATCTGCACTTCCTGGCTTTTCCCTTAACCGTTCATTGATTGCTTCCAGATTAGCGGAGGAGGTATCCGTGTTCTTTGGGGCTTTGGAAGTTTCCTGATGATTCCCGCAGGATGAAAAAATGATCAGGGACAGAAAAATTGAACTGATAATGTATTTCATAGCTTGTCTTACTCTTTAAAAAAAATCCCCGGTCATGGCGTACCGGGGATTGGAAAACAAAGGTATGTAAAAAATAAATTCAAAACCTATACCTCTGGACTCAGTTCTCAGAAGGAGCCGCAAGAGCCTCCTTTATTTTACGTTCAATTTCATCGGCCAGGTCCGGATTATCAAGGAACACCTGCTTCACTGCATCACGGCCCTGACCCAGTTTGGTTCCTTCATAGCTGAACCAGGAACCGCTCTTGGCGATAATATTATGTTCTACACCGATATCAATAATTTCTCCCACTTTGGAAATTCCTTCTCCAAAGATGATATCAAATTCAGCGAGGCGGAAAGGAGAGGCCATTTTATTCTTGACCACCTTTACGCGGGCACGGTTACCGGTAGCGGTATCTCCATCTTTAATCTGCCCGATGCGGCGGATATCCAGACGAACAGATGCATAAAACTTAAGTGCATTTCCACCGGTGGTAGTTTCTGGATTACCGAACATCACCCCGATTTTTTCACGAAGCTGGTTGATGAAGATACAGCAGCATCCTGTTTTGTTAATGGTACCTGTTAGTTTACGAAGGGCTTGTGACATCAAACGTGCCTGCAGGCCCATTTTCGAATCTCCCATTTCCCCTTCAATTTCACTTTTAGGAGTGAGTGCAGCCACGGAGTCAATAACAATGATATCAATGGCTCCGGAACGGATCAGATTTTCTGTGATTTCAAGGGCTTGCTCCCCGTTATCAGGTTGGGAAATAAGCAGGGATTCCAGATCTATGCCTAGTTTCTGTGCATAGGTACGGTCGAAGGCATGCTCTGCATCAATGAATGCGGCAATCCCTCCGGATTTCTGTACGTTCGCAATAGCATGCATCGCTAAAGTGGTCTTACCGGATGATTCCGGACCATAAATTTCAACGACACGGCCTTTCGGAAAACCTCCGATTCCTAGTGCGACATCCAGCCCAAGGGATCCCGTAGGGATAAATTCAACCTGCTCAACCACATTTCCGGTCATCTTCATGATCGTGCCCTTTCCATACGTTTTCTCAATTTTATCGAGCGTAAGCTGTAGCGCTTTGAGCTTTTCCTTATTGAGTTCCTTGAGGATATCCTTTTCTTTGATTTCCTTGGCAGTGGCTTCTTTTACTGGTCTTTCCACTTTTTCTACTTTTTTTTCTTCGATCTCTTTGCTCATGGTCGTATAGGGGTTTAGTTGTTACATATTAAGCTGGAAGGCGGACTAAAGAGTCCTTTCTTCTTCCAGGATCTGATGCGTATGCTCTTTTGACTTTACTTTGGTAATCACCCGTTCCAGTATTCCGTTTCCGGAGATAATGAATGTGGTTCGGGCTATGCCATCAAAAATCTTTCCCATAAACTGTTTCTTACCCCAGGTATCGTAGGCCTTAATGGCTTCCAGATCCGGATCAGCAATCAGGCTGAATGGGAGTTTATGTTTGGTTATGAATCGCTGATGAGAACGTTCCTCATCTTTACTCACTCCAAGAATTTCATACCCTTTGATCTTCAATTCCGGATAATGGTCTCTCAGGTTACAAGCTTCCTCCGTGCAAGTCGGTGTCAGGTCGGCCGGATAAAAATAGAGTACCAGCTTTTTTCCCTTAAAGTCCTGCAGCGTTCGGATTCTTCCCGTTTCATCCTTCAATTTAAAGTCCGGGGCTTTCATTCCGGGTTTCAAACTGGTTTGATGATTCTTAAAGACCTCTTTTTTCTCCGCTTTCATTGGGCCTGCTCTTCTTACAAAGTACCAGAATGTTTGAGAATTTCCAAAGGCATACTTATCAGCTTTATCAACAAAGAACGTTACTCGAATTATCTAATTGTTATAAAATCAAACATTAGAACGCGGACAAATTACATATTTTGTAACATAAACCAAACATTTTTTAGTTTATTTTTTCGACATTATGAAAAGAAGGGAGTGGTAACTGAAGGTAACTACTTGGAATTGTAGTATTTACAAAATTTAACGAGTCCGCATTCCTCACATTTAGGATTCCGGGCTAGGCATGTATACCTCCCATGAAGGATTAACCAATGGTGAGCGATGGGAACAAGATGAAGAGGGATATACTTCATTAACTGCTTCTCAGTGGCCAGGGGAGTTTTGGCATTTAAGGTAAGACCCAGACGGGCGGAAACACGAAACACATGCGTATCGACCGCGAGCGTTGGTTTATCAAACACAACGGAGGCAATCACATTGGCTGTCTTCCTTCCTACTCCGGGCATCTTTTGAAGACTCTCTATATCCGAAGGCACTACTCCATGAAAGTCGTGGGTAAGCACTTTAGCCATTCCAACCAGATGCTTCGCTTTGTTATTCGGATAGCTTATACTCCTTATATAAGAGAAGATGGTATCCGGACTAGAGGCAGCCAGGGCCTCTGCGGTTGGAAATGCTTTAAAGAGCGCAGGGGTTACCGTATTGACTCGCTTATCCGTGCATTGTGCGGAAAGGATCACGGCAACCAACAATTCAAAGGGATTGGAGTAATGAAGTTCTGTTTCAGCAACCGGCATATGCATGCTGAAATAAGCGAGCACTCCGTCAAAACGTTCCTTTCGGGTCATTTGGTAAAATCAACAAGCTCTACGTCAAAGACGAGTGTTGCTTTGGCTGGAATAACAGGAGGATGACCACGTTCTCCATAAGCCAGGTTATAGGGCAGAATAAGCTGTGCCTTCTCACCTTTGTGAAGAAGTGCAATTCCTTCATCCCAACCTTTAATCACCATTCCTGCACCCAGTGTAAACTCAAAAGGCTGACCTCGCTCTACGGATGAGTCGAAGAGAGAACCATCGAGCAGGAAACCGGAATAATGAACCTTTACCTTATTACCGTTCACTGGCATATTGGCTGTATTCGTCGCTGCGAATTCAGGCAGCTTGGTATCTGAAAGATAAACGATTTTCAATCCGGATGCCGTGGTAACGGTATCCTTCCCTTTGGCATTCGCTTTATGAACACCTTCTTTTACATCCAGGAGTTCTACATCAAAAACGAGCACACTATTGGGTGGAATTGCTCCCTGGCCATGTGCTCCATACCCAAGCTCTGCGGGAATAATCAGAGTGGCTTTATCACCTACATGGAGGAGTGCGATTCCTTCATCCCAACCTTGGATGACCTGATGCTTGCCGAGTTTAAATTCAAAAGGCTGATTCCGTTTAACAGAACTATCGAACACGGTATCATTCGTCAGCTTGCCTGTGTAATGCACTTTCACTTGGTCTCCGGCCATTGCCTGAACACCACAGCCCTTTGTCTTGATAATGACCTGCAGCCCGGAGGCTGTTTTTATTGTTTCGGGGTTTTTTACCACAGTTGGAACGCAAGGCGATGCCTTTGGTTTAAATAAGGAACAACTAGTCAGGACTGCACTGAAGGCAATCAACAAAACGGTGCTGCGAAAAATTTTCATCGGTGAGGTTGTGAGTTTCTTGGATCATTCATGCCTGCATTCGCTGGAGCAGGTGGCGAATCTTTGACATCCACAATTTCCATATCGAACAGTAACGTGGTATAAGGTTTCATACGTCCTCCCATCCCATCTCCATAACCAATGGAAGAAGGAATAATAACGGAGGCTTTCCCACCTTTACGCATGAGTAAAAGAGCCTCGTCCCATCCTGGAATGACCTGATGCGTCCCGGCTTGCAGGTCAATCGGTTTTCCGCCTTGTTTATCAGTGGCATCAAATACTTCTCCGGTAAGAAACTTGCCGGTATAGATCACAGATACGGTTTGACCCGGCTTCACCAGATCTCCTTTTCCTTTTTGTGTCTCTATAAAATACAACCCCGATTTATTAGGTTTTGTTTTGATCTTATTATCTGTGAGATATTTTTCAAGTAAGACCGGTTCACTTGATTTAGCGACTGAATCCATTTTCTGCTTTTCTTCCATTCGTCTTTTATGCTCAGCCTCCACAATTTCTTTGGGTTCAATCTTATCAATCTTCACGTTAAAGTACAACAGGCTTGATGAATCAATATAGGCAGGAAGTTTAATTCTCTCCAGCTTTTCAAAATAGTCTTTCGCGCCCAAGAGGAATTCGGTGCTATCACCCAGCTTCATACTCTTTATGGCCTGAAATACATCTCCGGGATACACACTTTTGCGCATCACCAGGGGCAGCCTTTGATTGGTTCTGCGGGTATCAATCAGGACACAGTCTTTCTCTGTTTTACAAATAATCTGAAGCGTGAGGCGGTCTCCATAATTAGCATGGGTAGTATCTTTGCTTTTGATCAGTTCTTTGTAAAAAAGACCGGAAGCCGATTTTTCAAAGCCTGGATGTTCGGGTTTGTGGCAAGCAAGGAAGGCTGTTCCTATAAATGCGGCAATCAGAATCGTACGTTTAGTGCTCATAATTTTAATTGACTTTCATTAATTCTACATCGTATATTATAGTCGTAAAAGGTTTCACAATTCCTGTCGAAGACCCTTCCGCTCCATAAGCAAGGTGCGAAGGTATAATAAATTTCGCTTTCCCTCCTTCTTTCAGATGCTCAATACCTAAAGCCATACCATCCAGCATTTGACCTTCATCACCCATGGTATACTCCACCGGCTCATTAGGCACATCGAACTTCTTTCCGTTCAGAAATCTTCCAACATAACGCAGGAGCACCTTATCTCCTCTTTTCACTGCAGGCCCTGATCCTGCTTTTTCATCGGAAACATAAAGTCCATGATCTAATTCCTGGTATTTTTCTTTCCTGCCTTTCAGGTAATAAGAAAGTATTTTTTGTTCATCTACTTCATCATCATGACTTCTTTTCTCGGATTCTATTTTGTATTCCTTTTCATCCAGGATATGTTTAAGTCTTACCCTTACCTTCATCATACTGTCATTCCCGTTTTGTGCAAGGTCATAGGCAGGAATCAGAAAAATGGCACTATCTCCTTCTCTGAGTTTAGAAAAACCGTCCTTTTCATTGTAAGGCGCGATGATCGTCCCATGAGAGCTCTCGATATGAGAATCATAGATCACCGAATCTGCGAAGGTATTCAGGAGGATCATCTCCAGATATTCTCCCTCCTTGGGTCTTCGGTCGGATTCACCCAGGGAGACCAGCTTAAACCAGGAACCGTTTCCCATTTTCCGGAACCCCGGCATACGTTGTTCCTTACAGGAAAATACGGCAAGAGCGAGGCTCGTTAAAATTAACAATAGCGACTTTCGAGATCTCATC
>Ga0206996_1052_pt1 | contig 30191 bp, 26 predicted proteins | sample Alteio_BWMinCont_2_FD_153467 | JGI IMG/M metagenome (GOLD analysis project Ga0206996, IMG submission 153467) | Enriched cells from forest soil in Barre Woods Harvard Forest LTER site, Petersham, Massachusetts, United States -... | ecosystem: Environmental > Terrestrial > Soil > Temperate forest >...
TCGAGTTGATCTTTGCCTTCAAGAACCCCGGCAAGCTTTAAATATTGGGCAATAATTTGCGGAACAAGCCCTCGAATCGCATAAACGTTTGCCGCGCCGTAGTATGCGTGTTCTTCCTGCGGGTCAAGCACCAGGATTTTTTGATAACAACCAAGCGATCTCTCAAAATCCCGCGCTTTTTCCGCTTCCTCGGCCTGTTTATAGAGGAGCTCGATTTCTTTCATTCGCCCTACTCCGATATGCCACCCTTCCCTCTTTTTTGACCGCCCGGGTTAGCCCAGGTCTCTTTGTTTTGGGATTTCCTTCGAGGTTTTATGGATTTTGTTCGGGGGAGAAGACTTTCTCACACAAATAGATATTCAGGGGTCATTTCTCGCCACATAACCCAACCTGGGAATACCCCACTTTCATACTGTCTTATTATATCATATTCCCGGCAAAAAAGCAAACGGCCCGAGGGCCGTTTGGGTGCCGTCCGTTTACAGCTAAAAATCACTTATTTGCAAGTAAAGTCGGGGTAATCGAGATGATCAGATCCGTTTTATCCTTCAGGGTGGTTCGGTGTCTGAAAAATTCGCCTATAATCGGGATATCTCCAAGCAAGGGGATCTTGGTGATCGCATCGGTGTCGGTTTCCGAGAGCAATCCTCCCAAGATGACCGTCTCTCCGTTTTTCACCCGCAATGTGGTGTCTGCTTGCCGAGTGGCCAGGGTCGGATAATTTTGTGTAAACCCGGTGACATTGCTCACCTGTGGATTGACATGCATGGTGATGCTGCCATCCGGACTGATGATTGGGGTAACCTTTAAAATCACACCGACGTCGATGTATTGAGCCTGGTAAAGTCCGGCCCGCGGGTCGAAGTAAATGATCGGAATGCGGGAACCGAGCTGAATGTTGGCTTCTTTGTTATTGACCGTTGCGATTCTCGGAGCGCCGAGCGTTTTTGCTTTGTTATTGGAGATAAGAAAGTGGAGAATGGCTTGGAATCCGATGTTGTCACGGACAAAGGTGTGAATTCCGAGGTTGTCAAGCTGCACCGAGTTGGGCGCAATGACCGAACCACCGGGAGTCGGAGCGGTCGTCGAACCTGGATCGGTCGGGGCTTCGGCAAAATTTGTGAGAACCGAAGCGGGCCATTCAACGCCAAGCTGCCGGTTGTAGGTGTCTTCTACACTGATCACCTGCATTTCAAGCATCACTTGAGGGCTTGGCACATCAACCGCAGCCACAAACGATTTGACGGTGTCGATGTCGTACGTGGAGCCAAGCACAATCAGTGCATTTAAGCGCTCGTCTCCAATCAGGACTGTATCGGTTGGAACAAGCGGCTTCATTTGCGCAAGCACATCTTTGACCGTCGTATAATTCAATCCGATGACTTCTTTTTGCGGAGCAACCGAAGCTGGAATGATGACCGGTTTGTCCAGCTCTGAAACGAGCTGTTTCACTTTTCGAATCGCACCCACAGAGCCTCTCACAATTAAAGAGTTGGTGCGCGCATCGGCATCGACTTTCACTTCGGGATATTCCGCCAGCACTGTGTCCCGAATCTGGGCCGGCTTTGCGTTTTCAAGCGGAATCACTTGAATTGCCTGCGGGCCGACTGCAATCGGTGTTGAGGGGAGCTTGTCAAGTTTTTCGGGAGGTCCCACCACCAAGATGTTTCCGATTTGGCGTGAAGCGTATCCGTTAATCGCAAGGATCATCGCGAGGGCTTGTCCTGCGGGGACATTCTTAAGATCAAGGGTCACTTCACCCTTGACCGCTGTATCCACAATCACATTAAGCCCCATCCGATCGGCAAGCGATCGGATGACATCGGTCAAGTCCGCTCCTTTCCAACTGAAAGAAACAGCCGGAGATTCAGGAGCAGGCCGCCGTTTCATCACGACGGTTTTTGCTTTTTTCGCGGCTGCTCGAGCAATGAACATTCTCGAAAGTTCGGTTTGAAGAGACGGGCTCACCGGCCTTGGCCTTAAATTTTCAGGCAATTTTTCGGTATCCGCAAGAGAAAGCGGGCTCACCACGGTGTGGGTCACTTTCACATTTTCCCATTTCGGCTGTTGATTTGCAACCGGCTTGTTTGCCACGGGGGCCGGCGCGGTTTCTTTGTGCGCCGGCTCTGTGGCGGTGGAAGCCTTTGGAGTTTCCGTTTTAACAGATGCTACAGCGTTTGAAACCGGGCTTTCGGTTTTCGCAACCGGTTGCGGAGCAAATGCGATTGAAATCCTTTTTTCATTCCCGGCTTGCTCCATCTTATAAGTCACTGAAGGATTATCGAGATCAATCACCAGCCGCGTCACATCGGGATCGCTTGAAAACTGAGCAATCCGAATGTCCGCGATTCCCAATTTGTGGATTTCTTTGGTTTGTTTCGGTCCCCACAACACTGCGGAGGAAATGTCAAAAACGAGTTGAGGTTTCGGGTCGGATAACTTGAAAGCGCGCGCCGTAATCGGCTTGTCGGCTTCCACGGAAACTCGAACCTCTCCTTGCTTGACCTGTAGATGTACCCCTTTGATTTTCGAGCTGTTCGGATCCGCGAATGAGCTCCCGATGCTTAACGCAACAAGAAGCGAACCGGCTATCCAATGTTGCACGCGTTTAAGCTTGTTCATAAAATTTTTCCGACCTCCTTAAAAATGTCAATTCCACCTTCAAAAAAATCATTTTGCCAGCGTCAAGACAACCTTTTCTTTTCCTTTGACCAACACCACACTGTGGCCCGTAATCGCGCTGACCCGATAAGGCCCAAGCGGGTCTCCGGGATGAACAATATAAGTGCTTCCTCCGGATTCAACGATGGCGGAGCTTCTTGTCCCGCCACTCATGACGCCGGAAAGGATCATTCCACCCATTCCGCCCCCTTCACCAGGTGCACCGGCCGATTCGCCTTCTTTGCCTGAAGTCGCTCCCCCTTCTCCGGCAAGCGCGATAAACGGATCCCGTTCCGGCTTTTCCAAATTAACCGCCGGCGGCTTCTCAAGATCTTGAGAGCTTGGCGGCGTCGGAGGAAGTTCCACATTCACGGTCACCGGGGCTTGGGTTGTCGGATTCGGTTTTGGAATGCAACCTTGTAAACCTAAACAGACAGTCAAAGCAACCAAAAGCGCAATCGAAGTTTGGATCAAGTGCCCCCTCCCAACATATACACTTCAAACGGCATTGTCACCGTCAGCACCGGCGACAATCCCGCTTTGCCGCCTTGCGGCGCAAGCGTGATGCGCTGGATGGTGACGAGCTTGTTCAATTTAAAGTTTCCAAGGGAATTGAGGAAATCAACAATGGTGCTGAAGCGGCCGGTAAAGTTAAGCTGCACCACCGATTTTCCGGTTTGAAAACTCATCGCTTGCGCGGCAGGCTTATTTTCCGGTTTGGCTGCCGCTTGGCCGGCCGCCCCTTGGGGCGCTGATGATTTAACTGCTGATTCTTGCGTGACATTTCCCGGTGTGACCGAGGTCACCCGGAAAGAAGGATCATTGGCTTGGGTTTGTTCCTCATGCGCAAGCTTTTCGATGTCGGTCAAGAATGAAGGGATGAAATCTTTCATCGGGCCGGTTTGATGCAGTTTCTGCAAAACCTGTTGGAACGCAATGCGGGCTTGTTCCCATTGCGCCAGGTTCTTGGATTCCATCTCATATTCTTCTTCTTTTTGACGCTGCTCCGCGATTTGATCGTACAGCGAAAGAATCTCTTTTTGTTTCGGCTGATAATTCATCATCCAAAATGCGAACCCCATCACGGCAATGAGCACAATCGTGACGGCTGCTTTGGCCGAATTGCTCATGGTTTTTCTCCTCCTTGTGGGTTTCCGGGAGCGCTTTGCGCAGGGGCAGAAACAGCCGGCGCGGGCGCAGGGGCGCTTTGCGCGGGCATAGGAGTGGTCATCCCGGGAGTCTGAAGCTTAAGCGCCGGCAATGCGCCCGGAGGCGCAGGAACCAGAGAAGGGGGAGACGCTATTAAGGTTACATTATAATTAGCTTGAAGGTTAAAATTCCACAGGTCTCCGGTTTTTCCGGTTGCCGAAGTTCCTTGCAGCACGATGTTCGAAAAGGTATTGTCTTTGTCATTTTGAAGGTTTCTGAGAAGCTCAGCAACTGAAGCAAGCGGCGGCTTGCCGGGCTGCCCAAGCGCAAATCCGGTCATGGTCATTGAATTGGAAGACGGGTCAATCGACAACGAAGCCACCCAAAGATTTGCGGGAAACAAGCGGCTTAATCGCGATAAAAGCAAACTGTAACGAAGCGGGTCAAACCGGAGCTCACGCATGCGCGTGATTTGCGCTTGAAGACCTGAGATCTCCACTTTCAAAGCGTCAAGCTTGCCTTGAATTCCGGAAAAGCCGGCCACTTTGTCTTTCCACATTTGGAGTTCTTTTTTTTGAGCGGCGATTTTGTTGTCGAGCCTGACGCCGCAAAAATAAAAGACAACAAACGAAATGAGCAGAGCCGCCACGACGAGAATCCATCCGAAATCGAATCCGATTGAACGACGTTGTTCCTGAGACTTCAGGTCAACTTTTAACGACATCTCCTACGTGTTCACCCCCATGTTTCTGCTTGTTCTCTCCCTACCTCTACATCATCTCTTTATATAATTTGTCGTGTTGCAAGTCCGAGAGCCACCACAGAAATCTGTGGAAGTTGTACCGCTTCTTCAGGGCTTGCGCCGGGAATTCCTTCTTTTGTTTTTCCCGGAATTGGGTTCATCATTTCAACGTGTACTCCAAGTTCACCTGCAAGGTATTGATCCAGATTTTTCAACAGCGAAGTTCCACCGCTTAAATAAATCGCATCCACCGATTCTCCGCGATATCGCGAGCGATAAAAATCAAAAGAGCGCTGAATTTCGGTGGTCAATTCGGAAAGCACCGGCAAAATCACATTGAAAATACGAACCGATGCGGGAGGAATCGGTGTTGTGTCCATTTCGATACGCACCACCGCTTTTTCGCGTTTGAGTTTTTCCGCTTCTTCAAAGTTGGTGTTCATCGCCTGGCTGATTGCGCGCGTGAAACTGTTGCCCGCAAGCGAGATGGTGCGGCTGTTGCGCAAGCTTTCATCTTTAAAAATGCTGATGCTTGTTGAGCTTGCGCCGATGTTGATTAACGCAATGGTCTGTTTTAAAACTTCGGGAAGTAGTACGAATTTCGCGATGCGCAGCAAAGCAAGCGACTCAAGCTCAATGGCGGCCGCATCCAAACCCGCAGCTGCAATCGTCGATTCCACACCTTGAACAATTTCTTTTGGAGACGCCAACAAAAGCACTTCCATGTTTTTTTCATCGCCTGGAATCGGATTGCGAAGCACAGAACCCGCCACTTGCGCTTCCGCAACCGAATATGGAATGTAGCGTTCCGCTTCATAGCGGATGGAATGCTGCAATTCTTTTTCGGTCATCACCGGCATCGTCACCGTGCGCACGATGACATGAGATCCTGAAACCGTGCTCACAATCTGCTTTGCGGTGATTCCCGCATCTTCGAAAAGCATCTTCACTTCTTTGCCGAGCAAAGCCGGATCGATGATCCGGCCATCATCTTTGACCCCTGCCGTAGGCGTGGGGCGTGCGCGAAGTTTCAGCACTTTAAAACCTTCAGGAGATTTTACGACTTGAGCAACCTTAATCGAGGAGCTGCCAAGATCCAGACCTACGATCGCCTGCTGATTGGAAGAAAAAAGTTTTCGAAACACCGACACAATTTTTGTTTTCTCTTAGACGAACGCAAATCCTTTAACGCTTGCCATACTCGTGAAGAACCAAGAGCCATCCGCGTTTCAGGGATACCGATGCTTTGCTTGTTTTCATTTCATTGCTGACCCCGCGGCTTTTGTGAAGAAAGAGCGTTTGATTTGAAAGCGCATATTTCAATCCTTGCGTGCTCACGCCGAATGTTTGCTTTGACAACGGAATCAAAGAAACGCGATCCTTTGTCTTTCCTTGAATTACAAGCGAATCCAACACCAAAAAAAGCTCCCAATCCCCTTGCAGCAAATGAACCGGGACGCGCCGGGACGCCGCTTGCACCAGCAAAAACAAATTGGCAAGGGTGTGATCCCATCTGTCCCCCAAAGCGGCATACCAAAGAATTTCCTTTGGTTTTTTGGCCAAGGCTAGCGCAAGGGCCAACTCACCGTCGGTTTCATCTTTTTCACTTGGATGTTTGACGACTTCGACCCCTGCGGGGACGTTGCGAAGCGCCATGGAATCAAAATCGCCGATGACCGCCTGCGGCTTCAACCCGACTGCGACGGCTTTTTTGTAAGCGCCGTCGCAAGCTAAGAGAAAATCGCCGGGCTTGAGCAGCTCAAGCAGCCGCTTAGGATTTTCCCACGGTCCATTTCCAAGAATGACAACACGCATTATCTGATCTTTAAATGGAGTTCTCGAAGCTGTTTCTCGGTGGCTTCGACCGGAGCGCCGAGCATCAAGTCTTGCGCACCTTGGTTTTTAGGAAATGCTATCACTTCGCGAATGGATGGCTCTCCGGCCAACAGCATTGTCAGGCGATCGAGTCCCAACGCGATGCCTCCGTGCGGAGGCGCGCCATACTGAAACGCTTCCAATAAAAATCCGAATTTTTCTTTTGAATCTTCAGGAGACATTCCAAGGGACTTGAAAATTTTCTCCTGGAGAGGTCGCTCATAAATTCGAATGCTTCCTCCACCCACTTCAAAACCATTCAATGCCACATCATACGCATTGGCCAAGACACTGAGCGGCTCGGTTTCAAGTTTTTGCAAGTCTTCTCTGCGGGGCGAAGTGAACGGATGGTGCACCGCATCCAATCGCTTTTCTTCTTCATTCCACTGAAACATCGGAAAATCGATCACCCACAAAAACGAAAAACGTTCTTTGGGTTGGATGTTCAATTTTTGAATCAGCTCAAGCCGCAATTTTCCGAGCAGCTCAAGTGTTGAAATTGTTTCTCCGGCGGCAAGCCAAGTGAAGTCTCCGGGTTTGCTTGCGGTCGCCGACGCCAATTTCTGAAGATTGCTTTCATTTAAAAATTTTGCAACCGGAGATTTAATCCGCTCGGCCCCTTCTCCCCACGCAATCGGCACCAGTCCTTTGGCCCCTTGCGTCTTTGCCCATTCAATCATATCGTCGATTTCTTTGCGCGAGAATTTCGATGCTTGTCCCGGCAAATGAATGCCGCGAATCGTCCCTTTTTGCGCCAGAATTTCTTCAAAGACTTTAAAGGAAGTCCCCGAGAGGGCTTCGGTGAAATTTTGGATTTTCAAATCAAAACGGGCATCGGGCTTGTCGGTGCCAAACGCATCCATCGCTTCCGCGTAAGAAAACCTTGGAAATGGGATTTTCAAATCAAGTTGCATCACGTGCTTGAAGATATATTGAAACAGCCGTTCCATGAGTGAAAGGATGTCTTCCCGCTCAATGAACGACATTTCAAGATCAAGCTGCGTGAATTCAGGTTGACGGTCGGCGCGCAAATCTTCATCCCGCATGCAGCGCGCAATCTGAAAATATTTTTCGAATCCCGCCACCATGAGGAGCTGTTTAAACAGTTGAGGAGATTGTGGCAGTGCGTAAAAATTGCCACGATAAAGGCGGCTTGGCACCAGATAATCGCGCGCCCCTTCAGGCGTCGTGCGAATCAGCATCGGCGTTTCCACTTCCAGGAATCCTTGTTCATCCAGAAAATCGCGAATCGCTTTTGTGATTTTGTGACGGAGTTTTAAATTGTCGAACATCCGCTTTCTTCGCAAATCAAGATAGCGGTACTTTAAGCGAACTTCCTCGCTTGGCAGTGACTTCTCCCCTTCTTCATCAAAACGGGCAATTGGAATTTGTCCGGTGCAAGCATTCAAGATTTCAAGCGCTTCCGCCGCAAGTTCCACGGTTCCGGTGCTGATTTTGTCATTCTCAGTCCCAGGCGCGCGTTTCTTGACATTGCCGCGCACCGCAATCACATCTTCGCGATTCAACTTCTCAGCAGCTTCGTGAGTTTTCGGGTTGGCCTTGGAATCAAAAACAACTTGTGTGATCCCTTCGCGATCGCGAAGATCGATGAAAATCAAGCCGCCAAGATCTCTGCGGCGGTGGACCCATCCGACCAAAACGGCTTCACGGCCGACATCGGCAAGCGCAAGCCCGCCACAGGTGTGTGTGCGTTTCATCATGGGATTACAGGGTTCAGCTTACCGCCAAAGAGATCCTTCGCTGTCAGCGATTCGAATTCGGATCTTCCATAAACTGTACCGGCTTGCCCGGATTTGTCTGGACAAGCGCGTTTGCGAGTTTTTTTGAGTAGCCGCCTGGAACATGGTCCAAAGCGAATTCCAGGGCAATTCGATCGGCAGGCGTCAGCGCGCCACGACTTCTGTGCTCCTTTTGAAGCTTGAAAAGCTGCTTAGCCACCTTTGGGAAGCCGTTGATGGCCGCTTTTCCCGCAGGGGTCAATCCATTCCCGTCCGGCCTCATCGGATTCTCAACCGAAGGGAAAAGCCGAGCGATTTCGGCGTGACGACCCCGTTTTGCCGCCATCATTAATTGATGATGCAAAGTAGCTTGCACCTTCTCCCAGATTTCCCCGGCCACACCTTGAACTTCAACTGTTTCAGCCCGTCTCATCTCGGGGACCAATTCTTCCTTCATCTTTAAAAACGCAGGTGCGCGGGGGTCAGCTTTTGCTCCCTTCGCCAAAAGCCAAGTGACATTCTCGGCATCAAGAGCGCGCGCTGCTTGAGTCAGGGGGGATTTTCCGGATTGTCCCCATGTCACATTGACATTTGCGCCACGTTCCAAGAAAAAAGTCCGCATTTCCGGATGCACATGAGCGACTTCAAGCGCCCAAACAAAACCTGTCTTTCCTTTTCGGTCCCGAATTCTGTCGACATTGTTAGAAAGATTGTTAGCTTCGAGCAACTGATTGACTTTCTTAACATCGCCGTTCTGAATCGATAAAAAATAGTCGCGGATGATAGCCTGAGCGATAGGAGGGCCTTCTTCAACTTGTGCAACATTGACTTGGGCTCGCCGAACGGCCGGCGGTTCCTCTGCCCCCTTGCGGTTCACAGGAGGGAGCTCTTGCTTTTTGGAAGCGCGAATCTCCGGAATCTCTCCAAAGGAAACCATGAATTGATCTTACACCCCTTCATGTTAAAAGTCAACTAAAAATAAGTTAACATTTATTAGTACCCAAAAAGAAACCGCTTCAATCACTTATTGCGAAATTTTATCCACAAGGGAAAAAGCACGAATGAGATAATTGTTGCGAAAGATTTAAAAGGAGGGCCAATGAAGCAAATTTCCGGATTGGTTGCAGCAATGGCGCTTGCATTTCTTTTGTCATCGTGTAAAGGCTCTTCATCAGCAGCAGGCGTGACCACACCGTCCACCAACTCAAGCGGCGGCAGCAGCGGCACTATCTCCGGGACCGTCATGGGTGGACTCTCACCCATCAAAAATGCGAATATCCAGCTCTTTCAAGCTGGCAACTCCTCACCGGTCAGTTCTGCAGTGACATCCACCAATGGCACTTTCGCGATTCCCGGAACACTCTCAAGCGGCCTTTATTATGTGCTCGTGACCAATGGGAATGCAGGCAGCGGCACCAACAGCAACATTCAATTGATTGCATTGGTGGGTGCCGGAACCAATCTTTCTTCTTCCAATGTCACTGTGAATGAAATGACGACGGCTGCAGCAGGGACGATTCTGTATAATTTCGGACTTTTAACTTCAACCGGCAGGGTGAATGCTCCAGCCAACAATACAAGCGCAAGCAATGCGATGGCGCAATACAACAACTTGGTGACCGTGGGCGGCGCTATTAATACTTCCACCGGTCTTGGCACGACCACCACGAATGCGCTCAACACCCTTGCCAATGCCTTGGCAAGCTGTGTGGAAACCGCCGGATCTTGCAGTGGCTACTTCAATGCGGCTGTGAATGGCTCGGCAACAGGAGCCTCCAGCATGATGCAAGCGATGTACAACACTCTCAACACGTCAAGCAGTCAAACCAACATTTACAATGTGGCCTTTCCACTTGCGGCATCCACCGGATTTTCGATGTCTTCCAGCACCATTCCCGGAGGCTTCACCTTCAACAACGTATTGCCGGTGACCACCAATACGTTTTCGATTGGAAGCGCAACCCAACAGTTGGCTGTGGATGTTTCAGGAAACATTTGGGTCACCACGCATGGAGCAAGCAACAATGTCCTGCAGCTGAGTCCAACCGGAGTTACATTGGGGACCTTCTCTACCCCCAACCATGCCCGCGGCATTGCGATTGATGCTTCGGGAAATCTCTGGGTTTGCAATGACAATGCCGCAACACTCACGGAATTCAATTCATCCGGGACCCTCTTGCAAAATATCAGCATCAATGACTTCGGCGGTGGGATTAATTCCGTTGCGATTGATAATGCCGGAAATATTTGGATTGCAACCAACGAACCTGCCAATCTTAACAACATTCAAAAATTGAATTCATCCGGCACCGTTTTATACTTGAGTACCACAGCTGATTCAAGCAATTGGGTTGCCATTGATGCCGCCGGGAATGCCTGGGTCGCTGTCGTAGGAGGAGCCGGTTCTAATGTGACTGAATTCAATTCAGCGGTCACGCTCTTGGGAACCGTTGCATTGAGTGATCCGACCGGGCTTGCCATTGATCAAAATGGAAATGTGTGGGTTGCCAATTTCAACGCTCAGAATGTGGTAGAGCTAAGTTCATCCCGAACTACTTTGGGCACATTTTCACCGAACCTCGGAGGATTTTCCCGCCCACAATACGTCACGATTGATACTTCCGGAAATGTCTGGGTAACCTTTGGCGGCGGCGGCATTTCGAAACTGGTGGAATATAATTCTTCCGGCGCTGTCTCGGCAAAATATGCCGTTGGAACAAGTCCATCCGGCCTGGTTGTTGATCCATCCGGAAACGTTTGGGTGGCAAATTCAGGCAGCAACAATGTCAGTGAAGTGACCGCGGTCACAAACGGGCCGCAGTTCTTCCCCTACTCCGGCCCCATCTGGCCATAAAGGGGCCACTTTATCCACAAGGGAAAAAACACGAACGAGAAAATTGCTGCAGAAGATTCAAAAGGAGGGTCCATGAAACAAATTTCCGGATTGGTCGCAGCAATGGCGCTTGCATTTTGCTTGTCATCCTGTAAAGGCTCTTCATCTGCGGCAGGGGTGACTACGCCATCCAATGGAGGCGGGTCAGTCAGTGGTATTTCGGGAACCGTGATGGGCGGACTGTCTCCAATCAAAAACGCAAATGTGCAATTCTTTCAAGCAGGTAACACATCCCCAATCTCCACCGCAGTCACTTCCAACAACGGAACCTTCTCAATCCCGGCAACTTTCTCAAGCGGTTTGTATTACTTGATGGTCACCAATGGTAATGCAGGGAGCGGAACGAACAGTCAGATTCAACTGATGGCGCTGGTGGCTGCCGGAACTTCGGCAACTTCTTCCAACGTGACAATCAACGAGTTGACCAGTGCAGCCGCTGGAACGGCGTTATACAACTTCAACCTTCTCGGAGCAAATGGAAATGTGACAGCGCCCACACCAAGCGGAGCCGTGAATGCGCTTGCGCAATATAATAATTTGGTGTCTTCCAACGGATCAATCAATGCCGGAAATAGCAATGTGTCCGCCACAATAACCAACTCCCTCAATTCATTAGCGAATGCGCTGGCTTCGTGCGTCCAGACGAGCGGCGCTTGCAGCAGCTTGTACAATGCGGCAAAAAGCGGCTCGACTTCCGCAACGAGCATGATGATTGCGCTTTACAATGCGCTTAACAATACAAGCCAAGCTTCCGCGATTTACAATGTGGCGTATCCGCTCTCTGCTTCCACCGGCTATACGATGCCATCCAGCAGCATCCCCGGCGGTTTTGCATTTAACGGCGGCTTGGCCTTCTCTTCCCGATCTTTCTCCGTTGGAACTAATCCTCAAGGCAATGTTGCGATTGATGCCCAAGGGAGTGTTTGGGTGCCAAATTACAACGCGAACAGCGGCAACACGGTGACCAAACTTAGTTCTACCGGGTCGACCCTGGGCACATTCACGGTTGGAACCGCTCCCATTTCAATCGTCATTGATGCGTCAGGAAATGCTTGGATTGACTGCGCTGCCTCTCATGCAGTTTATGAACTGAATTCCTCCGGCTCTACGGTTGGCGGTCCTTTTTCTTTCGGAACAAGGCCAATTTCTATTGCCATGGATGCTTCCGGAAACGTGTGGGCCGCCGATTCCAATGCAAATAATGTTTACAAGCTCAATTCTTCCGGATCGGTGATTGGAACTTTCACCATTGGAGCTAGTACCAACCCCTTTGGCGTCGCCATCGATGCTTCCGGCAATGCCTGGATTTCGAACATCACCTCAAACAACGTCTACAAACTCCTCCCTTCCGGCGGGGTACTCGGCATTTTTTCCGCTGGAAGCGGCTCCTATCATGTGTCCATTGACTCTTCTGGAAATGTCTGGGTTATCAACGCATTCTCCAACAACGTTTCCGAATTCAATTCTTCCGGTGCTACACTTGGAACCTTCTCTGTTGGAACCACGCCGGTTGACATTGCCATTGACATTGCAGGCGATGTATGGACCTCCAATCAAGGGACAACTACGCTCTCCGAACTTAATTCTTCCGGCACGCTCCTGGGGACTTTCACTGCTGGAGGCGCTCCCTCCGGCCTTGCCGTGGACGCATCAGGAAATGTCTGGACCAACAACAGTGTCTCAAGAGGCACCGAAACCGAACTCCTTGGAATCGCCGCCGGCCCGCAGTTCTTCCCCTACTCCGGCCCCCAATGGCCGTAAGTTAGAGAAATTTTATCCACAAGGGAAAAAGCACAAACTAGAAAATTGCTCCAAAAGATTTAAAAGGAGGGTCCATGAAGCAAATTTCCGGATTGGTCGCAGCAATGGCGCTTGCATTTTGTTTGTCATCGTGTAAAGGCTCTTCATCGGCGGCAGGGGTGACATCCCCATCCAGTGGAAGTGGAGGCGGGTCGGTCAGTGGTATTTCGGGAACCGTGATGGGTGGACTGTCTCCAATCAAAAACGCAAATATCCAGCTTTTTCAAGCAGGTAACGCTTCACCGATCGGTGCGGCGGTTACGACCAACAATGGAACCTTTTCAATTCCCGGAAGTTTCTCAAGTGGTCTTTATTACGTGCTTGTCACGAATGGCAATGCCGGCAGCGGAACCAACAGCCAAATTCAACTTTTGTCTTTGGTGGGTGCAGGAAGTTCAGGAGCATCCAATGTGACGGTCAACGAATTGACAACCGCTGCTGCGGGAACGGTCTTGTTTAATTTTGGACTTCTAAGCTCAACTGGAAGTGTGACTGCGCCCGGCAGCGCAAACGGCGCAAACAATGCGCTCGCGCAATACAACAACATGATTTCTCCCAATGGCTCGCTCAACACCGGCAACTCCGGGCTCTCCACCAATCAGCAAAATAGCCTCAATACACTGGCGAACGCGCTGGCTTCTTGTGTCGAAACAAGCGGCTCGTGCAGCAGCTTGTATAATGCAGCAAAAAGCGGCTCGACTGCTGCGAGCAGCATGATGATCGCCACCTATAATGCGCTCTCGGTCACAGGTAATGCCTCCGCCATTTACAGCGTGGCAAGCCCTTTGTCCGCTTCAACCGGCATTCCGATTCCCGGCAGCGCGCCAACGATCAACAACGGCTTGGCGACAACCACCAATACTTTTTCGGTCGGCAACGTCCCCTTCCATTTGGCCATTGATGCTTCAGGCAACATCTGGGTCATCACCAATGGTTCAAGCAACAATGTCATTAAACTGAGTCCCTCAGGGGTTTCTTTAGCTACTTATTCCGTGTCAAGCAATCCGCGCGGCATTGCCATTGACGCAGGCGGAAATGCCTGGATCGGCATTGGCAGCGCCCCCACGCTCACCGAATTAAGTTCGTCCGGAACGAATTTACAGAATATCAGCATCAGCGACGGCGGCAATGGCCTTAAAGCCGTCGCGATTGACGCTTCAGGAAATCCTGTGATTGCAACCAACGCACCTGTCAATAACAATAATGTCCAGAAACTGAATCCATCAGGCACCGTTTTATGGACCGCTACGACCTTGGACAGTAATGACTGGGTTGCCATTGATGCTTCGGGAAATGTCTGGGTCACTGTGGTTGGAGGGGGTGGCAGCAATGTCACCAAGTTCAATTCATCCGGAAATACCTTGGGTACCTTTTCCTCCGGCACACATAATCCGACCGGCATCGCCATTGATGCATCCGGAAATGCTTGGGTCGGAAATCTGAATGGCAGCAATGTACTAGAACTAAGTCCATCTCTCACTACGTTGGGGACATTTTCAATGATATCGCGCCCAAATTTAGTGTCAATCGACAGTTCGGGGAATGTATGGGCAGCGATGAATGATGTTCCCAAAGTACAAGAGCTTAATTCTTCCGGAACCAGTATAGCTACTTACACCGTGGGAACGACCCCGCAAGACGTTGTCATTGATCCATCCGGGACTGCTTGGGTGACAAATACGGGCGGCACGACTGTCAGCCAAATCCAAAGTGTCGCCGCGGGCCCGCAGTTCTTCCCCTACTCCGGCCCCATCTGGCCGTAGTGTGATAGCAAGGACTTCCTTCTAGCTTAAACGAATTTTTTGCGCATGGCGATTTGGGTCCCACAGTGGCCAAAAATGGGTTGGGTGGACCTCCTCGATATTCTTGTTGTCGCATTCCTCATTTACGAAATGCTGGTGGTCATCAAAGGGACACGCGCCGTTCAAATTTTGCAAGGCATCGCCATCCTGCTTCTCGCAAGAATCACCAGCACTTGGCTGCACCTCACACTCCTGAATGCAGTTCTTGATTATCTGATGATCGGAATCGCGGTCGCGCTTCCAATCGTGTTTCAGCCTGAACTGAGGCGCGCGCTGGAGCAGCTTGGCCGCGGCGGCGTTGTGGCTGCGGCGCTTCCGCGCTTAAAGCGCGAAGAAGTGATGCGCTTCATCGATGAAATGACCTGGGCCACCGTGATTCTTTCGCAAACCAAAACCGGCGCGCTGATGGTGATTGAGCGGGAAACCGGTCTTTCCGATTTCATTGAAAAAGGAACAAAAGTGGAAGCGGAAGTGAGCTCGAAACTGCTCCTCTCCATTTTTATCCCGAAAAGTCCGCTCCATGACGGTGCCGTCATTATTCGCGGAGGGCGCGTGATGGCTGCAGGCTGTTATCTTCCCCTCTCCGACAATCCGTGGCTTGAAAAAAGCCTTGGCAGTCGGCATCGCGCAGGTCTTGGCATTTCGGAAGAAACCGATGCGCTCGTGCTTGTCGTTTCGGAAGAAACCGGCGAAATCTCGATGGCCAAAGAAGGGAAACTCATCCGTAATTTGGATGAAGCGGGGGTCAAAAATTTTCTCCTGACGTATCTTTTGGCTTCGCCTCCCACAAAAACAACCACACCGATTTGGAAAACATTCTTTAAGGAAGGATACGGACAAGGTGTTCGAAAGATTCTTAAAAAAGAACCTCGATCTTAAAATTATCAGCCTTGTCATCTCGACATTTTTGTGGCTTTTTGTCCATTTAACCCAAAACGCGTCAGGACTTGGGAGGCCCCAAGCCGCGCTTCGAGTTCCCATTGTCATCGAAAATCTCTCCCCCAATCTTCATGTTGAGGAAGCGGACCCATATGCTTCAGTCACCTTCACTTGCAAAGGGGTGGCGCGAAACCTTGAATCACTCAAGCCCTCCGATTTCAAAGCATCGGTCGACATGGAGGGGAAAAACGCAGGCGCGTTCAAAGGGCTTCCGGTTCAGGTTGCTTCTCCGCTCGGCTGCACGGTGACCGATGTGAATCCGCCAAGGGTCGAAGTGGTGGTGGATGAAGAAGAAGACAAAACCGTTCCGGTCACTTGGGAATTCACCGACAACAAAAATCCTGAGAAAATCTCGGTCAATCCGCGCGAAGTGGTGATTAAAGGTTCAAAAACGCAAGTGGATCGCGTGGTGGCGGCGCAAATCCAAATCCAGGATGAAAAAGCGATTGCCATTCAGGAAGAATACGAGCCGGTACCGGTGGATGTGTTGGGAAGGCCGGTGGCAGGCCCTGCGCTCATTCCCGAAACGGTCCGCGTTTACACCAAAGCCTTTGCCTCGGCAAAACCGGTTCCGGTCAAGCCGAACCTCATCGGAAAATTGCCGGTCGGCATGGAAATTAAAAGCGTGAGTGTTGACCCGCTTGTCGTGTTGGTTGATTCAGCAAACTTGACGAAGCCAGTTGAAGAAATCGAAACAGCGCCGATTGATGTGACCGACAAACAAGGGACATTGCGGCAAACCGTCAAGCTTGAACCTCCGGCAGGGGCAAAAATTTTCGGAAGTGGAGATGTGACCGTTACGGTTCTAATTGGGAAAAGGGGATAATTTTTGAAGAAATTTTTTGGGACCGATGGCATCCGGGGGATCGCCAATACCGACTTAACGCCTGAACTTGTTTTTCGGGTTGGACGCGCCGCTTCAAGGATTCTTGGAAAACGCAAGATTTTGGTCGGAAAAGACCCGCGTGTTTCAAGTGACATGCTTGAAGGGGCGCTTGTTTCAGGACTTCTTTCCGCAGGGGCCAACGTGGTCACGCTCGGGATGATCCCCACACCCGGAGTCAGCACCCTCACGAATCACGAAAACGCGGATGCCGGCATCATGATTTCCGCATCCCACAATCCCCTTGAGCACAACGGCATCAAAATTTTTGGGAAACGCGGCTTAAAACTTCCGGATTCGCAAGAAGAATCGATCGAAAAACTGTTGCACGCCGAAAAAGACGATGGGGAAAGGCCAACCGGAAAAGAGATTGGACGACTAAGCAAACTTTCAAATGCGGGAGAAATTTATCTGGAAGGATTAAAAAAATCGTTCCCGCATTCGCTTGAAAAATTTCACATTGCCCTTGACTGCGCTTATGGCGCCACAAGTCTCATCGCCCCTCAACTTTTTTCTTTATTGGGCGCCCGTGTGTCGGCGCATTATGCAACACCGGATGGCGAAAAAATCAATTTAAACTGCGGCGCGACCCACCTTGAGGCGATTGCAAAAGCCACCCAAGAAGTCAAAGCCGACTTCGGGATCGCCTTTGACGGAGACGGAGACCGCGCCCTGTTTGTCACAAAAAACGGCGAAACCGTAAACGGAGATGTCATTTTAGCCGGACTTGCACTGCATTGGAAAAAGATTGGAAAGTTGCGCGGGCCTGTTGTCACAACGGTGATGGCAAACTTTGGCCTGGAACAAACCTTGAACGCGCATCAAATTCCGATGCTTCGAACGCCGGTTGGAGATCGTTATGTCCTTGAAGAAATGCTTAAACTGAAAGCAAACCTGGGAGGAGAACAGTCGGGTCACATCATTTTACTCGACCATGGGGTGACCGGCGACGGCTTGTCGACCGCGCTTCATGTCCTTGAAATGGTGATAGAGTCAGGCTGGTCTTTTGACGATTTGCGCGGGCTCATCAAAACCTTTCCACAACTTCTCGTGAATGTTTCAGGAATCGATCTGCGGCGTTTCAAAGATGAAGAAAAAGTGAAGCAAGCAATCTCAAAAGAAGAGGCTTTGCTCAAAGGAAGAGGGAGGATCGTGGTCCGCCCTTCGGGAACAGAACCGCTGGTCCGTGTCATGGCTGAGGGGCCTGATGCCGACGAGTTAAAAGCACTGGTCGGAAGAATCGCAAAAACCATCGAAGAGACTTGCAAGGCTTAGGAGAAATTCATGTGTGGCATTGTCGGATACACTGGGAAAAAAGATGCCGTCCCCATTCTGCTTGAAGGATTAAAACGCCTCGAATACCGGGGTTATGATTCTTCCGGAATCGCCATTTTAAACGGCACAAACATCAAAAGCGCCAAGTGCGCCGGAAAAATTTCCGCACTGAGCGAAATGCTTCACGCCCATCCATTTTCGGGAATGATTGGAATCGGTCACACCCGCTGGGCCACCCATGGAAGGCCCAATGATGAAAACGCGCACCCGCACACCGACTGCAACAATAAAATCGCGGTGGTCCACAACGGCATTTTTGAAAACTACCGAGAAATCAAAGAAAAGCTCATTCAAGGCGGGCACATTTTCCGTACCGAAACCGACACTGAGATCATCCCGCATCTGATTGAAATCTATTACAAAGGAAATCTGGAGCAAGCGGTTATCAAAGCATTAAAAGAAGTGAAAGGCTCCTTTGCCATCAGCGTGATTTGCGAGGATGAAAGAAACAAAATCGTCACCGCCCGGATGGGGAGCCCGCTCGTCATTGGGATTGGAAAGGAAGAAAATTATTTGGCAAGCGATATTCCCGCATTTCTCCCCTACACCCGCGACGCGCTTCTTGTTGAAGACGGTGAAGTGGCGGTTCTCACCCCGCAAGGAGTCACCCTTTATGACAGCAATGGCGCGCAAGTGAAACGGGACAGCTTCCATGTCCTGTGGGATGCCGCCATGGCTGAAAAAGGGGGCTACAAACATTTCATGCTCAAAGAAATTCATGAGCAGCCCAAAGTGATTTCAGATACCTTGGCAGGGCGCCTGCGGGATGACCATGTTGAATTGGAAATCGAAATTCCGCAAAAAATCGACCGGATTGTGTTCACCGCGGCGGGGACTGCGTACCATGCGGCCATGGTCGGCAAATATTTGATTGAAACGTTGGCGAAAATTCCGGTGGAAGTCGAATTGTCTAGTGAATTTCGATACCGCACTCTTTGTTTTCCGAAAGAAACTTTGGTGATTGCTATCTCCCAATCCGGAGAAACGGCCGATACGCTTGCCGCAATCCGGGAAGCAAAAGCGAAAGGATATCCTGCGCTAGCGATTACCAATGTTGTTGGAAGCTCACTCGCCCGCGAAGTCCCCTCGTTTTTTACCCGCGCAGGGATTGAGATCGGTGTTGCGGCCACCAAAACGTTTGTGGCGCAATTAACAGCGCTTGCCCTCTTCGCCATCCATCTCGCAAAAACGCGAAAAACCGTTTCCGATCAAGAATTGAAATCAATCATTTCGCAATTGTACCGCATTCCAGAATTGACCGAACGAACGCTTGCCAATGACAATGAAATCCGCCATGTGGCCAAACGATTCGGTCAAGTGAAAGATTTTCTTTATTTGGGCCGCCACATTCATTATCCGATTGCGCTGGAAGGGGCCCTTAAATTAAAAGAAATCTCTTACATCCACGCGGAAGGTTACGCAGGCGGAGAAATGAAGCACGGCCCCATTGCCTTGATTGATGAAAACGTGCCGGTGGTGGCTTTGGCGCTTGAAAGCCCGGTTTACACAAAAGTCATTTCCAACATCGAAGAAGTGCGCGCCCGCGACGCGGTTGTGATTGCGGTGGCCGAAGAACTCAATACCGACATCAAGCGAATCGCCGAACATGTCTTGGCGGTTCCAAAAACGCATTGGCTCCTTTCCCCCATTTTGGGAGTGCTGCCGCTGCAGCTTCTTGCTTATTATATTGCGGACAGAAAAGGATGTGACGTGGATCAACCGCGAAATCTAGCCAAAAGCGTCACTGTGGAATAAAATCATGGAATCGTTAAAAAACAAAACCATCGCGATTATCGGTGTCGGACGAATCGGCGGGACCATTGCAAGCGGCCTCATCCACAATCATGTCATTGCTCCCGATAAAATTATGGGGAGCACGCGGCATGAAGAGCAGGAAGCCGAAGTCGGCAAGCGCCATGGCATCAAAATGGTGCATGACAACAACACCCTGGTCAAAAACGCCGATATCATTCTCCTTGCCGTCAAACCGCAAAATGTGAAGACCGTTTTAAACGAAATTGCTTCCAACGTCAAACCGGAACAAATTGTCATTGCGCTCACGGCAGCCACAACCACCCATTTCATTGAAGAAAATTTGAAAGGGTCGATTCCGGTCATCCGCGCGATGCCGAACACCGCCTGCTTGGTGAATGAAGGGATGACGGTGCTTTGCCCAGGCAAGCATGCCGGAAAAGAGCATCTGGAAACGGCGAAAGCCATCTTCAAATCCATCGGCCGTGTTGAGGTGATTTATCAGGAAGAGATGATGGATGCGGTGACCGCCCTTTCCGGAAGCGGGCCTGCTTATGCGTACATTATCATTGAATCACTGGCTGAGGGGGGCGTGAAAACCGGACTGCCGAGGGAGCTTGCGACCACACTGGCCGCGCAATCGATGTTAGGGGGCGCCAAGATGGTGCTTGAAACCGGCGAACACCCAGCCAAACTGAAAGACTCGGTTACCACTCCGGCGGGTGTCACGATGGATGCCATCATGGAATTGGAAGACGGCGGTTTGCGCGTGGCCCTCATCAAAGCAATTGCCAAAGCCACTGAGAAATCCAAAGACATCACCCACTAGTTATCTCAGTATATTGTTTGAATGCTGCAAGCATACGCAAGCGCACTTTCCCATGGTCTATCCATGCAGCGCGAAAAATCTCTTTACACTGTTGAGAAACCCGCTTCTTGTATAAGCAACTGCGTTATTCACTTTGGTATCTTCTCCAATCTTGACTTGTGGCAGCGTCATTGTTCGTTCTATTTTAGACCACCATTCCCTCCACTTTATGCACTAAAAGCTTGACATTTGCTGCTTTTTGTCTTACAATAGAGTAAGAAAGGAGAATTTGACATGTCTTTAACCTCGATGTCCAGCAAAGGCCAAGTCGTTATTCCCCAAGATATCCGGGAAGAACATCATCTGCAGCCCGGCACGAAATTTTCAGTCATATCAAGAGGAGAAGAAATCGTGCTGACACCGTTACAAGAAAATATCGCCGATCAACTTTTCGGAAAATATAAAGGTGCAGGGCTCGTGGAAGACTTACTCAAAGAACGCCGCAGAGAACGGCAGAGAGAACGTCAAAAAGAATCTCGATTCAAATGAATCTTGAGAAAATCGTTCTTGATTCTTGGGCCGTCATGGCCTGGATTCAGGCGGAACCTGCCGGCCCGATGGTTCGCGATTTGATTAAAAAAGCTGATGGAACGCATCTTAAGCTGTTCATGAGCTCAGTTAATCTCGGAGAGGTCCTCTATCTGGTTGGCCGAAACAGGGGGGAACAAGCCGCATGGGACCTTCATCACCAGATTCGGGCCTGTCCAATTCAAGTCGTTTCAGCGTCCGATACATTGGTCTATAAAGCTGCCTCTCTTAAAATGGTTCATGGAGTCGGATATATTGATGCATTCGGATTAGCAACAGCGCTCCTTCATGAAGCCAAATTCGCGACCGGAGACCCAGAACTCAAACACTTTTCTCCAGTTCCCATCTTCTGGCTCGGAGAGTGACAGCTCTCTCCGCTGTAGTTTTAAGTGCTTGTTATCCAAGTCGAGCCAAACATTTTTACTTTCTGAGCGAGTTCCTCGGCATGCGATTCGTCGCGGGCAACGGCAAACATCGCAGAACCGCTTCCCGAGAGTAGTGCCGCGCGCGCGCCATTGGCCACAAAAGTTTCTTTGATTTTGGGCAAATCGGGAAAAAGCGGGAAAAGCGCCTCCTCGAAATCGTTCGTTAAATGTTCAAAGATTTCATCGAATTTTCCGGAACGAATTAGTTCGACCACTTTTTTTGTTTTTTCTCCTTTTCCGTATCTTGTCACTTTGCTGTAAGCCAGCGCAGTCGAAATCGGAAACGGCGGCTTCACAATCACAACCGGAAAAGCGGGGAGTGATGGGAGCGGAACAAGTGATTCTCCCTTCCCTTGTCCCCACGCAGTTTTGCCATTGAGGAAAAAGGGGACATCAGCCCCAAGTGTCGCGGCAAGAGGATGGAGCGTTTCTTCTTTGATCGCAAATTTGTGCCCAAGTTCGCGCAAAACCGCAGCAGCATTGCTGCTTCCCCCCCCCAATCCTGCGCCCATCGGAATTCGCTTTCGCAGTTCGATATGGCCTTTCACCGGATGACCGATGATTGTTTCAATCCCGCGAACCGCTTTCACCACGAGATTTTCTTCGCCAAGGGGGACCGCGGGATCATCGCACGTGAAAGTGAAATCTTGCGCGTTTAAGTCAAAGAAGAGTTCATCCGAAAATGAGATCGTGTGGAAAATCGTCGAAAGGTCGTGGTAGCCGTCAGGCCGCCGCCCTAGAATCTCCAAAGTGAGATTGATTTTAGCCGGTGAAAGGATTGATGTCGGCATATGCCTTGTCACTCCTGCGCAAGCAGGAGTCTAAAATCAGATTCCCGCTTACGCGGGAATGACATAACCATACCGTTAGGGAGCGTCGCTGACCTTGGGGGTTACTTTTTGCAGGACCACTTCCGAGGTTTCGAGTTTGGCCTGGCGCGCAATCAAGTTTTGCAAATCTTGAAACTCTTTCGGCGTATAATAAATTTTATCCAAGGTCAATCTGGATTGAAAAAGCAACTTGTTCTTTGAGATGGCAAAACTTGCCGTGTACGAACCGAAGGTATCTTTGACTTGAACCGCTTTGGGGAGTGTTCTCACTTTGTATCCCGCGGGAAGGGTCAACTCAAGGTGTTTAATCTCATCCACCGTGTTTCCCAAAACAAACGGGTACGTTCTCGGACCGTTTTGCATCAAGATGGGGCCGAGATAATCAAGCACATTCACCGGCAACGTGAGGAAAGTCAAATCACCGGCTGTGGTTCCGTAAGCTCTCGCTTGAAACTTGACTCCCACGGCCAGCGGCGCGCTCAAATTATCAACCGCGTCCATTGCAATCCCTTGAATATCAGGGGATTTCGCCACTTGACCCGCCAAGGACGCCACAACCTGCTGGCGTTCCGCAAGCTGCATATTTTTAAGGACCGCGCGCATGTTGAGCGCATCGGCGCCAACGGCTTTCACTTCAAGGGTTTCATCGAGTCCCCCGTCCGCCGCTATTTTCGCTTTTGCGTTCACTGCCCGCAAGTTTGCGGAGGGGCCGTAAATCGGTGTTTCGACAAATTGGCCGCTTCCTAAAAGCAAAGCATTTCTTCCTTGATCTTCGGGAGAAAGATAACCAATCGGGCAATTTTCGATTGCCGGGTCAAGCCAAACCGGCTGGCCATTGAGATCAACCTTGACAATTGCGCGATTGAAAACATAAGGGGCCGGGACTTCGTCTTGTGAAACAACGCCATTGCCTGCCGTTGACAACACGGCAATTTTAGGATTAAACCCGGCTTTGGTCAACAAAGCTTCCAGAAGCGCAGCTTTGTCGCGGCTGTCGCCGTAACCATTTTTGACGATTTGAGCATAATCAAGCGGGCGCGGCATCTTTTGAAGATCGCCAATCACCGGCGGAAGGCTTCGAATCGTTTGAGAAACATAGTTGTAAATTGCGGCAAGTTTTTGGCGCGGGTCGGCCGATTTCACGATTGAACTGTAAACTTCCTCGACGCCGGTGCGGTTTTCTGCTTTGAAAACTTGAGATTGAAAAGCATCGGTGACCACATCCCAACTTTTAATGCTTGAAATCACCAATCGTGGAACCACATCGACCGGTGAAGGCATCGAAAGCTCTTGCACGAACGGCGGGAGATTGTCGAATGTCCATGTTCTTGTCACGGTGTCGGCGCTGTGGCTTGTTTGCGGATCGGGAAGTCTAAGATGGTATCCCTTGACGGTGGCAAGTTTCCCGTCCTTTTCAATCAAAGAAATCTGTTCGTGTTTGATTGGAGAAGGGTCCACTTCCTGCAGAAAGATTTCATCCCAATATTCTCCCGAAATCCACGGCTGGACTGTCTTGGTAATGCTGTATTCAAGGGTTGCGCCCGGAGCAAGATCTTTTAATTGGGTTCCAACCACTTTGAAGTTTGTGAAACCGGAGAGTTTTTCGAAAGGGGCGTATTCTTTGATGTCTGCAGGCGCAATGGTTTTCGTTTTTCCGTCGCTATCTGTGACTTTAACTTGATCCACGGTCAGTTTTTCAGATCCTGCGTCATACGGAAATTCAAGCGTTGAAAAGCGCTGCACAGCGGCAGGAGAAAGAATTTTAACGATCCGGTGTTTCTTTTCAACCAAATTTCCGGCCGTTACGTCAATGGTTTCATCCGCAAGCTCGTAAACCGCAGGGAATTCGGGGGGTGCTGCGTTCTGAGGCGCGGCTTGCGCTGCGGGGGACGTTTGGGAAGGAGTGGCCGGCGATTGCGAAGTTTGTGGAGGTTCTGCCGGGGCGGGCGCGGTCTTCGTATCCGCCGCAAAACCGAAATTGAAAAAAGCAAATCCGCAAAACAAAACCAGAGAAACAATCCGTTTAACGCGCATGAAAACTTTTCTCCTTATCAAGATGAATGCTCCGAGTTTCGACAGGCATTTTAGCGATCCCTTCGATGGAGATCTCCGAACGCAGGAAGGCGCGCTCCGGGTTGCAATCGAAGATTCATCCCTATTTCATGAAGCAAAAATCGATTGTCATTCTTTCATCAGGGCTTGATTCCGCCGTCAATCTGGCCTGGAGCGCGCGCGCGTTTCAAACTTTAGCTGCGGTCACGTTTGATTACGGCCAGCGGGCCGCCAAACAGGAAAACGCAAAAGCCAAACAACTTTGCGCGCATTACAAGATCAAACACCTTTCCATCTCGCTCCCTTTTCTTGCAGGATGGACGGAAACCGCGCTTGTCAAACGGACAAAACAACTTCCCCATCTCTCTCAAAGCGCATTGAATGAACGCAAAATCACGCAAACTTCCGCCAAAGCGGTCTGGGTTCCGAATCGCAACGGGCTTTTCATCAATGCGGCTGCAGCGCTTGCCGAAAGCGCGGGAGCAAAACTTCTGGTGGTCGGATTTAACCGGGAAGAAGCCGCCACTTTCCCGGACAATTCGGCTTCCTACATCAAAGCAGTGAATCGGAGTCTGTTTTTTTCAACGCAAAGCCATGTCAAAGTGGTTTCTAAGACCATTGAAATGACAAAACGGGAAATCGTCTCACTCGGAATAAAATTGAAGGTTCCGTTTGAATGGCTCTGGTCGTGCTATGAAGGAGGCAAACGCATGTGCGGTGAATGCGAATCGTGCCTGCGCTTAAAGCGCGCCATTCTGTTGGAAGCCCCCCGACTTTTCGAGGTGATTTCGTTTGCACATTAAATATTCCGAAAAACCGTTGACTTACAGCGGCAAAGAGTTGCGCTCTCTTTTCATTTATAAATCATTCGACCTGCAAGGAGATGCCATGATCGCCTTTTGCGGCCCATGCCGGGTTGACTTAAAAGAGATGGTGGACCAAGAGGATGTCAAAGCGAAAGCGCCGATTCGAAGCCCCCTGATGCTTCATTTTATGGCCGAATTTTTCGGAGAAAATCTTGAAACAACGATTGTGCGGCAGCGGCTTTTGATGGCTTGTGTGCTTGAGGCATTGCGTGAAAATGCTCCAACTGTCCCCTTTCGGCGGGATGGGGACGACATTTATGTCGGCCCGAAAAAGATGTCGGTGTCGATTGCCACGGCAAGTCCGGTTTCGACCTTGATTCATGCCGGATTAAACATCACAACCAAGGGAACTCCGATTCCAACTTATGGATTGAAAGACGCAAAAATCGAACCGAAAGAATTTGCGCTTGCCGTTTTGAAAGCATTCCAAAAAGAAACAGAAGAGATGGATTTGGCCCGATGCAAAGTTCGCGGAGTTCCATGAAACATGAAGGGCATGTCATGGAGATTTTCAGCGCGATTCAAGGCGAAGGCCCTTGGGTGGGCATCCGGCAAATCTTTTTTCGCCTTTACCGCTGCAACCTTCGCTGCAGTTGGTGCGACACACCCGAATCCTTCGAATTAACCGGAAAAGGAGAAGTGGAAACACCACCCGGATCACGACAGTTCTTGCAATTCGAAAATCCGATCTCAGTTGAAAAAGCAATCAAGCTTCTTGAACCGTTTCTTGCATTGCCGCATCATAGCATCAGCTTCACCGGCGGCGAGCCGCTCGTCCAAAAAGAATTTCTCCTGTCGCTTCTACCTGACTTAAAAAACAAAGGGGAAAAAATCTTCCTTGAAACCGGCGGAAGTTTGCCTGAAATCTTAGAACTTGCGCTCCCCTATCTTGACTTCATTTCCATGGACATTAAACTTCCATCTTCCGCAAGCGAGCGCCCGCTTTGGGAGAAACATGAAGCTTTTCTTAAACTTGCCGCTTCAAAAGAAACCTACGTGAAAATCGTCGTGACGCGCGACACCCTTCAAGAAGAAATCGCGCGCGCAATGTCGCTCGTCAAAAAAATCGCCCCCGGCATCTCTGTGGTGCTTCAACCGGTGACACCGGTCAACGGCGCATTGCCGCCGTCAGCGCAGCAAATGCTTGATTGGCAGAAGCTTGCGACGCTATCTCTGCCTGATGTCCGTGTGATTCCGCAAGTCCACAAACTCATCGGCCAAAAGTAACGTGCTTTAGGCTTTTTTGGAGAGGAGGGTGCTCCGCTTTCTTGGGGCGACTCCTTTGGCTTGGAGGATGACTTCGAGTTTTTCATCCGCCATAAGCAGGTTTGGATCTTCACGCTCGCGCAAAATCTTGCGCAATTCCAAAAGCTCATCCCGGTAAGCGGCCGCTTTCTCAAATTCAAGATCTTTGGCCGCCTGCTTCATCGCTTTCTCGATCGCTTCGGTCATTTTCACCACTTCATCCACTTCAAGTTTTTCTTTGTTTTTCGCGCGAACAACGCCACCTGTGTCTTTCAAATTCATATTGGCCAAAATATCTTTCACACTTTTCTGGATGCTTTCCGGCGTGATGCCATGCGCTTTGTTGTATGCCACTTGAATCTCGCGGCGGCGTTCGGTTTCGTCCAACGCTTTCTGCATGGAATTCGTAATTTTATCGGCGTACAAAATCACTTGGCCTGAAACATTGCGCGCCGCGCGTCCCATCGTTTGAATGAGGGTGGTTTCAGAGCGCAAAAAACCTTCTTTGTCCGCATCCAAAATCGCAACAAGCGACACTTCAGGCAAATCTAACCCTTCGCGCAAAAGATTGATGCCGACCAAACAATCAAATTCACCCAACCGCAAATCGCGCAAGATGGCAATCCTGTCCAAAGTTTCGATTTCAGAATGAAGATAACGGACTTTCAATCCCATCCCGACCAAGTAATCGGTTAAATCTTCCGCCATTTTTTTGGTCAACGTGGTCACAAGCACACGCTCATGCCGCTCAACACGCTTTTTAATTTCACCCATCAAATCATCGATTTGCCCTTTGGTGGGACGAATCACCACGTCAGGATCCACAAGTCCGGTTGGACGGACGATCTGTTGGACCACGGCTTGCGAATGCTCGAATTCAAACTTGCCCGGAGTGGCGGAAACATAAACGACTTGATTGATTTTGCCGTAAAATTCAGGCCATTTCAAAGGACGATTGTCGAGCGCTGAAGGGAGGCGAAAGCCATGCTCCATCAGCGTTTGCTTGCGGGAGCGATCTCCGGCGTACATCCCGCCGAGCTGCGGAATCGTCACGTGCGATTCATCGATAAACACAAGAAAGTCTTTCGGGAAATAATCAATCAAGGTGTAAGGAGGTTCTCCGGCGTTTCTTAGCGCAAGGTGGCGTGAATAGTTTTCAATGCCATTGCAAAACCCGATTTCCCGCAGCATCTCTAAGTCATAGCGTGTGCGCTGTTCGAGTCGCTGCGCTTCCACGAGCTTGTTTTGGCTTCGAAGCTCAACCAGCCGCGACTCCAGCTCGTTTTCAATCCGCTCCAAGGCCATTTTCATTTTTTCTTCCGGAGTAATCCAATGCTTGGCCGGATAAATCGCGATTTCTTCACGCTTTCCCAAAACTTTTCCGGTGATCGGCTCCACAATCGAAATTCCTTCGATTAAGTCATCAAATAAACTAACACGAATCACTATTTCCTGATCAGCCGGCGCAATTTCGAGCATGTCTCCTTTGGCTCTGAATCTTCCGCGTGACAGCTCCACTTCGTTTCGTTCGAACTGCATCCGGACGAGTTTCTTGATGATCTCGTTGCGGCTTTTTCGTTCTCCGGCTTTCAACCAAAGGGTCATCTCAAGATAATCATCGGGATTGCCGATGCCGTAAATGCACGACACGCTTGCCACCACAATCGTGTCACGACGATGGAGCAGCGCTTGTGTGGATGCATGCCGAAGGCGCTCGATTTCCTCGTTGATGGAAGAATCTTTTTCAATGTAGGTGTCACTTTGCGGAATGTAGGCTTCAGGCTGATAATAATCGTAATAACTCACAAAATATTCAACCGCATTGTGCGGAAAAAATTCTCTGAACTCCGCGCACAATTGCGCGGCCAGCGTTTTATTATGAGAGATCACAAGTGTGGGGCGCGACATTTTCTCAATACAAGCGGCCATCGTGTAGGTTTTGCCCGAACCGGTCACGCCAAGCAAAGTTTGTTCCCGGAGCCCTTTGTTGAGTCCCTCTGTCAACTCCACAATGGCTTTCGGCTGGTCGCCGCCCGCCGGAAACGGCGCCTCCAACTTAAAAATACTCATCCTTATGGATTCGATACACTGAGAGGTTTCCTTCATCTTTGGACTAAATATACACTCATGTCGTCGGCATCCAACGCGCGCTTCATGGAAATTCTTCAATTGATGTGCAAACAGGATGCGTCCGATTTATACCTGAAAGCGGACCGCCCGCCCCTGCTGAGAATTCACGGTGAAGTGGTGCGGGTCAAATCCGAGAAACTCACCTCTGAGCAAACCGAGGAAATCGCAGATCTTCTGATGAATGACGTGCAAAAAGTCCGCTTTGCGCGAAAACCTGAAATCAACTTGATGCATCACATTCCAGAGCTTGGACGTTTTCGGGTCAACATTTACAAGCAGCGTGGAACGACAAGCCTTGTTTTTCGCCGGGTTCGCGAAGACATTCAAAACATCGAAGCGCTCGGTCTACCTCAAGTGCTTAAAAAGATTGCCCTGGCTCAGCGCGGACTTGTTTTGGTGAGCGGACCGGTCGGTTCCGGTAAATCAACCACGCTGGCCGCGATGATCGAGCACATCAACGCAAACCGCAACGGGCACATCCTCACGATTGAAGATCCGATTGAATTCGTCTACGAAGACAAAAACTGTATCGTGAGCCAGCGGGAACTTGGCACCGACACCAATTCATTTTCGGATGCGCTCAAAAATGCGGTGCGACAAGCCCCCGATTGTATTTTGATTGGAGAGATGCGTGACAAAGAAAGTGTTTCTTCGTCTGTCTTTTTTGCGGAAACCGGCCATTTGGTTTTAAGCACCCTTCACTCCACCAACGCAATTCAAGCCCTTGAACGGGCGGTCAACTTTTTCCCCGGCGAAATGCATGACGAGCTTTACATCCTTCTCTCCTTAAATATGCATGCGATTGTGTCGCAGCGATTGATTCCGCGCAAAGACGGCAAAGGGCGGGTTCCGGCGGTGGAGGTCCTCATCAACAACGCCCGCTTCAGCGAACTTTTGCGCCAAGGAGAATTCAGCACCATCAGAAAAGAAATCGACTTCTTTAATAACGAAGGGATGCAAAGTATGGACACTGCGCTTTTACAGCTTTACAAGCAAGACCTCATCACTTCGGAAACAGCGCTTGCCTATGCCGACAGCCCCAACGACCTGCGCATCCGCATCAAAACATCTGCTAAGTAGCCCAGGTTTTACGGGGCATCTGGGCGAATTCATCCTATCATGGGACGACGCAAAGCCCGGGAAGAAGCGCTGAAAATCTTATACTCTCTTGAAGTCGGCCGGAAAGACGCCAATGAGGTGCTGCGTGAATCCGAAGAAGCCTCGGGCACCGATCCGCAGTGGCCGTTCGTTTCCCAACTGGTCAAAAATGTCCGGGATCACTTAACAGAAATCGACGCCTCCATTACCCCGTTTGCGCAACAGTGGCCGATTCCACGGATGGCGGCGGTTGACCGCACACTTTTGCGCATCGCGGTGGCCGAGATGCTTTACTTTCCCGAAACGCCGCATGAGGTCGCCATGAATGAAGCGATTGAATTGGCGAAAAAATACGGCGATATCGATTCGGGAAGCTTTGTAAACGGCGTCCTGGCAAGCGTGCACCGACAGCTTCTTGCATCAGCGGAGCCAACTCAACCAAAGCCATGAAAAATCTTTTTTTGAGGTTTTCGTTTCTTTTGCTCCTTCTATTTTTAATCGGCTGCGGCATCACACTGGGCGTGATTTACACCGCATCCAAAGATCTTCCAAGCGTCGACACGCTCAACCGTTTCGAAC
>Ga0206996_1053_pt1 | contig 30109 bp, 26 predicted proteins | sample Alteio_BWMinCont_2_FD_153467 | JGI IMG/M metagenome (GOLD analysis project Ga0206996, IMG submission 153467) | Enriched cells from forest soil in Barre Woods Harvard Forest LTER site, Petersham, Massachusetts, United States -... | ecosystem: Environmental > Terrestrial > Soil > Temperate forest >...
TTTGTAGATTATGTCAAAATATGTTGCCGCTCCGGAAATGGAGGCGCCGGTTCTGTGCACTTGCATCGCAGCAAACTTACAGCTTTCGGTGGACCTGATGGGGGCAACGGAGGAAGGGGAGGACATATCATACTCAGGGGCAATAAACAGATCTGGACCCTTATCCACCTAAAATACCGGAAGCATGTGCTTGGAACAGATGGTGAGAAAGGCGGAAGTGCCCAGCGAACTGGCGCTGAAGGAAAAGATGAAATACTGGAAGTGCCGCTGGGAACAGTTGCAAGAGATGCAGAGACCGGGGAGGTAATGTTTGAAATTACAGACGATGGAGAAGAGCGTATCCTCGTTCACGGTGGAAGAGGAGGGAAGGGTAATGAACATTTCAAGAATTCTGTTGTTCAAACTCCACGTTTTGCCCAGACCGGAGAACCCGGAAAGGAAGAGTGGAAAATACTGGAGCTTAAACTGCTTGCTGATATTGGTCTTGTAGGCTTCCCGAATGCAGGTAAGTCAACCCTCCTGTCGGTTGTGTCGGCAGCCAAACCGGAAATAGCTAATTATCCATTTACAACCCTCGTTCCTAACCTGGGAATTGTAAAATACAGAGATTACCGCTCGTTTGTAATGGCAGATATTCCGGGAATTATTGAAGGAGCTCATGAAGGCAAGGGGCTGGGACTACGTTTTCTGCGTCATATAGAAAGGAACTCCATGTTATTGTTTCTCGTGCCAGCCGATAGCAATGATATCATCAAGGATTATAAAATTTTATTGAAAGAACTTCAGTTATTCAATCCGGAGCTTTTGGATAAGAAGCGTATCCTGGGCATCTCCAAATCGGATCTCCTGGATGAAGAACTAACTACTGCAATTAAAAAAGATCTGAATAAGCGTTTCAAGGAAAAGAAAACAGTTCCTTTTATGTTCTTTTCTTCAGCTTCCATGCAAGGGATTATGGAGTTGAAGGACCTGATCTGGAACCGCCTGAATGAAGAGTTTGTCTAACCTGATAACAAGAGCTCAGTGTCGCTGTTCGAAACTATTGGAAATATAGATAAGAAAATTTTTCTCAGGCTTAATGGCCTGCACAATGTCCAGCTTGATAACCTCATGTACTGGATGAGCAATGAAGCTATCTGGGTACCTTTCTATCTATGTCTGATAGGGCTTGTCATCTATTTCTTCCGCCAGAAAAGCTGGGTTATTATTATTTTTCTGATTCTGCTTATTACTTCTACAGATCAGACTAGCGGACTGATCAAACGCACGGTACAAAGACCCCGGCCCTGTCATAATACGGAGATAGGGCCAGAGGTGCATATTGTAAAAGATTGTGGAGGGAAATACGGATTCATTTCTTCACATGCTGCTAACACCTTTGCCCTGGCTATGTTTATGACCCTTTTGCTTGTTCATAAATATGAATACGTGGGCTGGCTCTTATTTCCTTGGGCAGCGCTTATCTCTTTCAGCCGGATATACCTCGGAGTTCATTATCCTGCGGATATAACCGTAGGAGCTTTGCTGGGATTATCCCTGGGTTACTTGTTTTTTAAGGCTTGTAAAAAAATTTTACATTTATCGATATGAATAAACTGCTCGTCGTCTTTATCGGAGGAGGAATAGGCTGCCTGACCCGTTACGGAATTGCTCAATTAAGCCGTCAGATGCTTGTTGTAACATTTCCTGTAGCTACTCTCATTTCGAATACACTCAGCTGTCTCATTGTTGCTATTGCTCTTGGTCTGTATGCTGAAAAAATGATGGCTCAGCCGGCACTATACTTGCTGGTCATCACAGGCTTTTGTGGAGGGTTTTCTACATTTTCTGCTTTTAGTCTGGAAACGGTGCAGTTGATCAGGGAGGGACACTCTTTGATTGCTTTAGTGAATATAGTAGTCAGCCTTTCTCTTTGTTTAGGAGTTATCTTCATTCTCTCCAAAAACAACTAAGCCAGCAGAAGGCCTTGGCTGAAGCTCGAATCCTTACGGTTCCAATATCTCCTGTTTTATGTACTTTTGACACTGAAAATTGATAACCATGAAAACAATTACCCTCAGATCTTTGTTACTGGTCGGCCTTGCTTATTGCTCCGTTTTGAACGCTCAAACAAAAACAACGGCCAAACCTGTGCCTGCAACACCCAAACTTATTGTAGGGATTGTCGTGGACCAGATGCGATACGATTATCTCTACCGCTTCATGGATAAGTTTGGAGAGGATGGTTTCAAACGACTGATGAAGGAAGGCTTCAATTGCAGGAATACCAATTATAATTATACCCCGACAGAAACCGGTCCCGGACATGCTTCCATCTATACCGGTACTACTCCCTGCATTCACGGAATTGTAGGCAATAACTGGTATGACAGAGTGAGCGGCAAAGGAGTTTATTGCTCGGATGATAAATCAGTGAAAACAGTAGGTGCTGTCAGTGATGCGGGACAAATGTCGCCTAAAAACATGATTGCAAGCACCATCACCGATGAAGTGCATATGGCCTCGAATATGTATTCTAAAGTCATTGGTATAGCGCTGAAGGATCGTGGAGCCATTTTACCTGCAGGGCATACCGCAAATGCGGCATACTGGTACGATTCTTCAGGAGCCTGGATCTCTAGTACCTGGTATATGAAGGAGCTGCCTACGTGGGTTCAGGACTTTAATAAGAAAGAACTCCCGAAGAAATACCTTAGTAAGAGCTGGAATACATTGATTCCCTTGGATCAATACATGGACTGCTATCCGGATAATAATAAATATGAAAGCAAATTCAAGGGTGAATCTGCCCCTACCTTTCCACATGATCTACCTGGCCTGATGGCTGCGAATAAGAACCTGGATATGATTCGTTATACCCCTTTCGGAAACTCCCTCACCAAGGATTTTGCAATGGCCGCCATTGAAGAAGAGCATATGGGCATGGGTTTTGCAACCGATTTCGTCACGGTAAGTTTTTCTTCTACAGATTATATTGGTCATTTCTACGGGCCACGCTCCATTGAACTGGAAGATACATACCTGCGCCTGGATAAAGACATTGCCGAGCTTCTGCATTTTCTGGATAAATATATTGGCAAAGAAAATGTATTGATATTCCTCACTGCCGATCATGCCGTGGTAGATGTTCCTCAATTGCTTGTCGATAAAAAAATGCCTGCAGGATATTTCAATTATAAGATGGCTATCGATTCATTGAAGAAGCATCTCAATACCACGTATGGAGATACGCTTGTACAAGCCTACTATAATAAACAGATCTATCTGAATCACATCACCATCGAAAATAAGAAACTGAATGAACAATCAATAGAGGATGATGTGGCGGATTTCATGCTCCGTTTCGATGGAGTGCTTCAGACACTTACTGCCAATACAATGGAACGAACAGGCTTTAATGCGGATGATGCAAGAAGTTTTGTTCAAAATGGGTTTCAACCCAAACGCTGCGGAGATGTGATGCTCATTTTCCAGGCGGCCTGGATCGAGTCAGACCGAAGAGTAGGTACCACCCATGGAAGCAGTTATTCGTATGATACACATGTGCCCTTGCTCTGGTATGGATGGACCGTTCGTCCGGGAAGCAGTGTAGATGTAACACGGACTATTGATATTGCTCCTACCGTTTCTATGCTCCTGAATATTCCATTTCCTGATGGTTGCACCGGAAAACCTATCCCTGCTGTTCTGAACAATGCGAAATGAACGGGAAAAGAGTCTTTACAAGAACAATACTGTTGCTGGGTTTTGTCAGCCTTTTCAACGACATATCCAGTGAGATGCTTTACCCGGTCATGCCGGTTTACCTCAAATCCATTGGTTACAGTGCATTGTGGATAGGTATCCTGGAAGGGATTGCAGAGGGAACGGCTGGTTTGTCTAAGGGTTACTTCGGAAGACTGTCTGACGCTAAAGGCAGGAGGATGCCCTTTGTTCAACTGGGTTATTTTCTGAGCTCCTTCGCCAAATCAGCGGTCATTCTTTTTCTCAATCCCGTTTGGATTCTTGGCTGCAAGGTAACCGACAAGCTTGGTAAAGGAATCCGGACCGGTGCAAGAGATGCCGTATTATCGGATGAATCTACCAAAGAAAACAGTGGCAGGGTATTTGGCTTTCACCGGGCAATGGATACGGTAGGCGCAGCGATTGGTCCACTACTGGCATTGATCTGGCTAGGTTTCCATCCCGGCAGTTATAGGATTCTCTTTTATGTTGCTTTCATTCCAGCCATCATAGGCGTTTTTTGCACCTTTCTTGTTAAAGAAACAAGAGTTCTTCAGCCAGTCAAACCAGTTAAAAAAAAATCTTTTCTTTCTTTCTTTCCATACTGGAAAAAGAGTAACTCTGCATTCCGCAAAATTGTTGGAGGATTATTCATCTTCGCACTCTTCAACAGCTCCGACGTTTTCCTTCTCCTTATGGCCAAGCAGCATGGACTGAATGATATGCAGGTGATCGGAGTATATGTTTTCTATAACCTGGTCTATGCCATTTTCTCCCTGCCATTTGGGATCCTTGCAGATAAATGGGGTAAGAAACAATGCATGTGCATAGGCCTGATCTTTTTTGTGATTACCTATGCAGGTATGTCCCAGCAGGGAGGAATTGTATCAATCATTGTTTTATTCTTCTGCTACGGTCTTTATGCAGCTGCTACCGATGGGGTATCCAAAGCCTGGATTAGTGGCCTGGTGCCAAAGCAAGAAACAGGTTCCGCGTTAGGGTTATTAGCCGGCTGTGTCAGTCTTGCGGCCATATTTGCCAGTACTGCTACCGGTTTGATTTGGAAATTTGGGCAAGGGCAGATGGCTTTAATGCTTACGGCCGGGGTTGCCGGACTGGTACTGGTTTATTTTATGGTATCTGTAAAGGAAAATCCCTGAAATGCATATCTTCGGTCTAAATTCACCTGCTATGAAAAAATTCATCTTGTTATTCCTATCAGGAATTATCTTTATTTCCTGTTCCCAAAAGCCTTCTCGGGAAACCGGTAAGCCAGATGATTCAACCACCATTCGCAAACAAACCTTGAGTGAAGAACTTCCTCCGGCTTCTGATATCCGCCAGTTTCGGTGGTTCTATAGCGGGTTTGTGAAGTTTGTTTCCCTGCATGCCGACACACTGATGAACAAGCTCATTCATCCTGAATTCGGATTGCATATAATTGAATCTCAGGGTGCATTGCCGCATGTGACACATGTAAAAGATTTCGCCGAGTTCAAAACAATGAATAAGAAATCATTCTATGATTTTGATCCCCGTCTGCTGGTCTGCGATCCAAAAGAAGAAGAGCTGCCAAAGCCCGATTGCAATGCAAAAGACCTCTACTCCAAAACCGGATGTTTTACCAGGGAAATAAATCCTTTGAAAGACACGAAGTTGTGGGAGTTTTGTAATCTTTCTACTGACCAGAAAGAGCTTGTGTTACGTGCTGCAGAAACCATTACTCGAACGGTGGTGGTAACAGCCAATTATACCTACTATTTCTCTCTTATTAAAGGCGGCTGGTGGCTAACCTTTATCGACATGCGTAAACCATGTGAAGCGTAGACTACTTCAGCGATTTTAGTTCAATAATCGTTTTTTCGAGCATTTCATCGGTGAAATCGAGATGCGTGACAAAACGGATCGTTTGTTTTCCAAATCCGGTACTGATAATATCTTTTGATTTGAGTCTGGCAACAAGGTCCTCACTTTTCATTTTATCTGAAAGCGTGAAGATGATTATATTAGTATCTACCGGAAGCACACTCTCGATGAAAGGAAGTGATTTTAATACATCTCCCAGTTCTTTGGCTCGTGCGTGATCCTCTGTCAGGCGCTCTACATGATTATCAAGTGCATAAATGCCTGCTGCAGCCAGATAACCGGCTTGCCGCATTCCTCCTCCGAATACTTTTCGCACCCTTCTGGCTTTTACTATAAATTCTTTTGACCCAAGCAATACCGAACCTACCGGGGCTCCTAATCCCTTAGAAAGGCATACAGAAACGGAATCAAATAATTTTCCCACATCCTCTGCTGAATATTTTGATTCAACAAGTGCATTGAATATGCGGGCCCCGTCCAGATGGTATTTAAGGGAATGCTTTTTACAAGTTACCCCTATTTCTTTCATACCTGAAAGTGAATAATAACTTCCACCGCTCCGATTACATGTGTTTTCAATAGAAACAAGGCTGGTACGAGTGAGCCAGTCGAACGAGGCATTGATATTTTCTTCTACCTGCTTTGCGTTCATTCTTCCACGATCGCCGGTAAGCAATTTAGCTTGGGCACCTGAGTTGAAAGCAATGCCCCCACCTTCATAATTATAAATATGGCAGGTGCTTTCGCATATCACTTCATCACCAGGCTGGGTATGTACTTTGATAGCGATCTGATTAGTCATCGTACCTGAAGGGCAAAAGATTCCTGCTTCTTTTCCGAAAAGAGCGGCCGTTTTTTCTTCAAGAGCAATAATAGTCGGGTCTTCATTAAATACATCATCACCGACTTTAGCGGAGAACATAGCATCCTTCATCTCTTTTGTAGGACGTGTAACAGTATCAGATCTTAAATCAATAGTCATATCCATTCTTTTTTAATGTAAACTGGAATGCCAGCTGCCGGTGATTTACAATTCATCTTCAGCAAATGTCAAAACATATCCATTAGGATCCTGAATGCTGAACTCAGTGGCACCATAAAAAGTCTTCGCAAGAGGAGTAAGGTATTTTGCCTTTTCCTGCAGTTCATCAAACATCTTTCGGATTTGTTTTACACGGATGTAAAAGAGCAATGATCCTCCTGGTGCACGGTTTATTTCAGGCAATTCTTTACCGAGACTGGAATACGATTGAAACATAAACGTAACCTCACCATTAGTCATCATTACCCATTCAGGAGGACCCGTTTCAGGCACACTCATGGTCAGGGAGAAACCAAGTTGCTTGTAAAAGTCAATGGTTTTTGAGATATCCGACGTAAAGATATTGGGGCTTATACTTTCCATTTGTCCACAGATTATATGTTTCATTCAAATGCAGTCAAATATAATCAAATTGAAAAGACAGCCAGAGCGCTAACGCTTCTTTCGCCTGAACATAATCTCTTATAATAGACAAATAGCCAGTTTTCAGCAGAACATTGATAATTTCTATTTGCCTACCTGCCCCAAAGTTTCTAATTTCAGCCTCGATTTACCGCATGATCCTGAAACTGAATCTTATGAACAACAAGCTCTCAAGCCTCCTCCTCTTTCTTTTAACTCTTCTTTTCTTTGGCGTGAATATTCATGCTCAAACGAAAGCCCCTTCACCGGCTACCCCAGCCACCCGTTTACCCAACGGTTGGTCACTCAGCCCGGCCGGTAAGTCGATTCCACTCGGAGACCTTCCTTTAAACATGGCTTTTTCTGCTTCCAGAAAGATGCTGGCCATAACCAACAATGGTCAGAGTGATCAATATATTCAGCTTTTGGACCCCGATAAAATGACAGTCCTTGATACGGTGATCACAAAGACAGCATGGCTGGGGCTTCAGTTCAGCGAGGATGAGAAATTCTTATATGCTTCTGGTGGGAACTCGAATTATATTCTCAAATATGCGGTCAGCACAAAGAAACTTATCCCTTCTGACACATTCCGTCTTGGAAACCCCTGGCCTGAGAAGATTTCTCCCGCAGGCATAGCCGTTGATGGTGCTAAACACCTTATTTATGTCGTGACAAAGGACAATAATGCACTCTATATCTACGATGAAACTCAGAAAAAAGTGATTTATAAATCAGACCTGGGTGGAGAAGGATACGCCTGCCTTTTAAGCCCCGATAAGAAAACCCTCTACATTACCTGCTGGGGATGTGCAAAGGTACTTGTGTTTGATACGGAAAAGCAGGTAGTGAAAACTACAATTCCGATTGGTGATCATCCGAACGATATGTGTGTCAATAAAAAAGGTTCACTCCTCTTTGCCGCAAACGCCAATGATAACAGCATCAGTGTTATTGACCTGAAAGCCGGAAAAGTGTTGGAGACACTTAATGCTGCATTGTATCCTGCTTCTGCACCAGGTTCAACAACAAACAGTGTAGCAATGAGTGAGGATGAGAAAATACTTTATGTTGCAAATGCAGACAATAATTGTCTGGCAGTCTTTGACATTTCACATCCAGGAGCAAGTCGAAGTATGGGCTTTATACCTACTGGCTGGTATCCAACCTGTGTGCGCGCCGGTCTTGGAAATATTTTCGTTTCCAATGGTAAAGGATTTACTTCCCTCCCGAACCCATTGGGGCCGAATCCAATCCGTAAAGAAGAAACGGTTGTGTATCAAAAAGGAGGGAAAACAATTCGTGGAAAGGAACAGTACATCGGAGGGATGTTTCTCGGAACACTCAGTAAGATAGCCTATCCTAATGCTCAGCAGCTTAGTATTTACTCCAAACAAGTGTATTCAAACGTGCCTTATCATAAAAAGGAAGAACTGATTGCGGCAGGAGAAGCAAGCAACCCTGTTCCCAGAAAGGTGGGAGAAGCTTCACCTATTAAACATGTATTCTATATCATCAAGGAAAACCGGACCTATGATCAGGTACTGGGTGATTTGAAACAAGGAAATGGGGATTCAACATTGGTGCTTTTCGGAAGATACATTACTCCGAACGAACATTCAATCGTGAATGAATTTGTCCTCTTTGATAATTTTTATGTGGATGGAGAAGTGAGTGCCGACGGGCATAACTGGAGCACAGGAGCATATGCAAATGATTATCTTGAGAAGACCTGGCCAACCTTTTATGGCGACAGGGGAGGGGAATACGATTCGGAAGGGCACCGGCTCGTTGCAAACAACAAAAATGGATTTATATGGAACCTGTGTGAGCGGAGTAAGGTTAGCTATCGCACGTATGGCGAGTTTGCTGATAATTATAAACCCAATCTTCCGGTATTGAAAGATCATTTCTGTCCATATTATACAGGATGGGATGTAAAGACCAGGGATACGGTTAGATACGGACAGTGGAAAAGAGATTTTGATTCCCTGCTTGCCATAGGAAAAGTTCCCCAGATGAATACATTACGTTTCAGCAACGACCATACGGAAGGATTAACCAAGGGACGTCCAACCCCATTCGCACATGTGGCTGATAATGATCTCTCAGTTGGAATGTTTCTGGAACACCTGAGTAAGAGTTCCATCTGGAAAGAAAGTGCGGTGTTTATCGTGGAAGATGATGCCCAGAATGGCCCTGACCATGTAGATGCACACAGGAGTACCCTTTACGTTGCAGGTGGATTTGTGAAACGTGGTTTCGTGGATCACTCTATGTATTCAACGTCCTCTGTTCTTCATACCATGGAGTTGATCCTGGGAATGCCACCTATGTCTCAATATGATGCTGCTGCCCCTACACTTTGGAAAGCTTTCAGTGCGAAAGCGGATACAAGCCGTTTCTTCTGTAAACCTGAAACTGTTGATCTTACCGAACTTTGTGCTTTCAATAATAAATGGACAGAGAAATGCAAAAAGCTGGATTTTCGCGGTGAAGACAGGGTTCCTGATCTGCTTTTGAATCAGATACTCTGGGCTGCAGTAAAAGGAGATGATATCCCTTGTCCAGCTCCGAAGCATGCGGCTTTTTTTAAGCCGGCCGAAAAAAAGGATGATGACTGATAGAAGTATTTCTATTAAGAGAGATATTTGATTATTTCCTCGATATTAAAGTCAGGCTTCAGAGGATCCAGCCATACTGTTGATTCATCTTTTTTGAACCAGGTCAGCTGGCGTTTGGAGAACCGACGGGTGTTCTGTTTGATGAGTTCCACGGCATCTCCCAGTGGATATTTCCCTTCCATATGGTCAAAGAGTTCCTTGTAACCTACGGTTTGAAGTGCATTCAACATGCGGAAGGAAGTAAGGCTTTTTACCTCTTCCAGAAGACCCTGTTCCATCATCTGGTCAACCCTTTGATTAATTCTGGAATAGAGGGCCTCTCGCCCGGTATCCAGTCCGATTTTTAAAACCCTGAAATTACGTTTGCTTCCTGCTCCTTTTCTGAAGCTCGAATAAGGCTTGCCTGTGCCCAGAGTAATTTCAAGGGCACGCATAAGACGTTGTGGATTTTTCAGGTCAACATTTTGATAGTGATCGGGATCATGTTCGAGGAGCAGTGCCTGGAGTGCAGAGATTCCTTCTCTGACATATAGGTTCTGAAGTTGTATCCTTTGAGCAGCTTCAACTTCCGGCAATTGATCAAAGCCTTTGCATACGGCATCTATATACATTCCGGAACCTCCGCAGAGAATAACGGTTTCCTTTTTTTTGAAAGAGCTTATCCAGTAAAATGATACATTCCTGTTCATATTTCCCTGCATCATAATCATCTTTTATGCTCAGGTTGTTGATGAAGTGATGGGGCACGTCATTCAGCTCTTTCTGGGTTGGCTTGGCAGTACCGATACTCATCTCTCTGAAAAACTGCCTGGAGTCGGCAGATAAGATTTCAGTCTTCAGAGCAAGAGCCAGTTCAATAGCGACTTTGGTTTTGCCAACGGCTGTCGGACCGGCTATGACGAGGAGGGTTTTTGACATTATCTTGGAGGGAACTGTTCAAGGAAAATACGCAGGCAGGAATACTACTCTAAATGATCACTCCCGCCGGTATCGATCTCCCCCTGCTCCTCAGCGTCTTCACCAGCCGGAGTTTCTTCTTCATCACCTTCGGTCATGACATCTTCGTCATCTTCCTGATCTTTATCGTATGTTTCCTCCGCGTGGAATACTTTTTCTTTCCGGTCTTTATCATCATCCAGATCATCCTCATCATCCACAGGGGGAGGAAGAGTAGTCACTTTGTATTGTTTGGGTGCAGTTCCAGAGCTTTTAACGCATTTTGGATAAATTACTTTCGGTGCGTCTTCCCCGATACGGATAAGTTCGATCATAAGCGTCCATAAGGCTTCAGGATCTGAAACATAAATAATCTTCTGATGTGGATCTTCAATGGTGCCGGCAATCTTTGTCTTCGACATCAGCTTTGTCGGAGGTTTGCGCTTATGAGGTGGAAGGTCTTCTTCATCTTCCTGGTCAGTCTTGCTGAGTTCGGAAGCTATTTCAAGTCCCTTTCTCCAGTAATCATCGCTCATGAAAAAAGAAGCGGGCTTGCTTCCGTCAAAACCGATAGCTTCCTGTATTACTCGGTGAAACTCCTCATAGGTCTGGTTGACCTTGATTTCTATCTCTCTGTACACATCTTCGTGTTCTTCGAAAGTAACACGGAACCTGTATGTCGCCATCGCTTAAAGTAATTTTGTTTTGAAATACCGTGGTGTTTCAAAAGTCAAATTTAATAAAATACCGTACCGAAATCTCTTAAAAGCTCAAATCTCCGGTCCTTCATTCAATCCAGGTAGGGTAAGCCCTAGTTTCCTGCCTTCTTCTAGCATGAGGTTGTAGGCTGATTCGTAATCATTTGGGATCAGTCCATCCAGAATTGCTTCCCGAATAGTGGTTTTGATGATCCCTACAGCCGGACTGGCTTTAAGGTCGAATGTTTTCATAATTTCTTCGCCTGATATCGGTGGCTGCCAGTTTCGGAGCTGGTCTTTTGCTTCAATTTCTTTGAGTTTTTCTCTTACGAGTCCGAAATTTCGGAGGTATCGTTTAACCTTCTCCGTATTCTTGGAAGTGATATCAGCTTCACAAAGCTTCATCAAGTCGTCTATATCATCGCCTGCTTCAAATAAAAGGCGGCGGATGGCAGAATCTGTAATGCCTTCTTTAGCCAATACAATCGGCCGTAAATGAAGCAATACAAGTTTCTGGACATATTTCATTTTCTCGTTGAGCGGTAGTTTCAGTTCTCCGAAGATCTTAGGAACCATTCTGGAGCCTTTATCTTCATGTCCATGAAAGGTCCAGCCATGCCCTACTTCAAAGCGCTTGGTTTGTGGTTTCGCAATGTCATGAAGAATAGCTGCCCAGCGAAGCCACAGATCGTTGGTTGAGGCGCAGATATTATCAAGCACCTGAAGCGTATGGTAGAAATTATCTTTATGTCCTTTTCCTTCCAGCGTTTCCACTCCATGGAGGAGAACCATTTGCGGGAATATTAATTTGAGCAGGCCGGTATTGAAGAGTAGTTTAAACCCAACAGAAGGTACCGGTGACAGAATAATCTTATTCAGTTCGTCAGAAATTCTTTCTTTTGAAATGATTCTGATCCGGTCTTTGTTCCGGGTGATAGCATCGAGTGATTCTTTTTCTATCTCAAAGCCAAGCTGGGTGGAGAACCGGATGGCCCTCATCATCCGGAGTGGATCATCGGAATAGGTAATATCCGGGTTAAGCGGAGTGCGAATGATTTTTGCCTTCAGATCACCAATGCCTTGAAAAGGATCCAGGAATGCTCCGTAATTTCCAATATTCAGAGAGATTGCGAGGGCATTGATGGTGAAGTCACGCCGGTTCTGATCGTCCTCCAGGGTACCGCTTTCCACTTCGGGCTTGCGGGAATCACTGCGGTAGGATTCTTTCCGGGCTCCGACAAATTCGATGTCGTAATCATCCAGCTTGATCTGTGCGGTACCGAAGTTACGGAATACGTTGACCTGTATACCGCCCATTTTATGGGCCACAGCTTCGGCCAGGGCAATCCCGTTACCTGTACATACAATATCGATGTCTTTGCATGGCCTTTGGAGCAACAGGTCTCTTACCCAGCCTCCGATCACATATGCTTCGGTATGGAGTTCTGCCGCACATGTGGAAACTACGTTGAATACAGGATGGGTCAGATGAGCTTTCAAAAATCAATTCTTTGCACAAAAATACAGGTTTCCGTGAATCTATTTCCGGATAATGGTAACCTCTCCGTTATTCTTCAGTCGAATAATAGTTGATGGTTCTGAAGGCTCCATATCATCCTGTCTCCAGCCGACTATATAATCGACTGCTTTGCGGATCTCTGAACTTATTTCTCTGAAATTCCGGGGCGCAGGCAAACCACTGATATTTGCTGAGGTGGAAACCAAAGGCCTGCCGAATTTATGGAGGAGGCGATTGCAGAAAGGATCTTTGCAGATCCGGATTCCGCAGCTTCCATCAGGCGCAGTAACATTCTGGGCAAGGCCTCCAACCTTATCATAAATAATAGTTATAGGTTTTTCACTGAACTCAATCAGGTCCCAGGCTACGGAAGGGACTTCATTCACATGTTTATTCAGGAGACCTTCGTCATGCAACAGGATGATGAGGCTTTTGGCTTCAGACCGTTGTTTGATCTGGTATATTTTTTCCACTGCCTTTTCATTCCGGGCATCACATCCCAGTCCCCAGATGGTATCTGTAGGGTATAAGATGACGCCACCGGCACGGAGTACTTCAATGGTTTTTCTGAATTCTTCTTCAGAAGGAAGAGGATGGTTTTGTTCTGGTCTCATTAGGAGACGAAGATATACAAAGAGTGGCTTTGGCTTGCAGTCAAGCAAGAACTTAGTGTGCCACGCTCACGCGTCCGGAATGCGAAGCATGTGCAGAGCTCTGCTTCTGATTTCTGATGCTCTTGGTGTTTTTGAGCTCTTTATCGCAAGCCCAGGAACGAACAGGCATAGCAGACATTAAAATTGCAAACAAAACAGAAGGGAGGATGAATTTTTTCATTGTTTGTTTTTTGTTCGGAAGCAAAGAAAGCTCAATTTCATGAATATTTAGAGGTTCCCGGTTAGATTTATCAACAATTTTAAAGGCAATAAGCTGTTTTTCGGTAAAAATCAGATGGAAATCCTGAATCGCCAGGGCAAGAAGGCATCTTTCCCAGCATAGTCCACTCCAACTCGCGGGCCGGCCGTAATCATTGAACGGTTTACTTTGATCCCCCGGTCTTCGATCCAAATCATTTTTCCTGTCAGCTTTGTTCCGGTATGGATTGTGTGGATCCCCAAGGAGGCCGAAACCGTTCCAGGCCCGGCACAGAGTGTTTTATCGACCTGGAGTTTGTTTCTTCGTATGAGCATCTGATCAAGCCCATGCTCCGGTTTTATGGCTCGGATCAATACCGCATGAGGGATACCTTCCACATTCGTAACGACATTAAAAAGATGATGGATTCCATAGCAGAGATACACATAAGCAGTTCCGCCTTCCGCAAACATAGGTTCAGTACGATTGGTTCTTTTTCCTCCATAAGCATGCGAAGCTTTATCCGTTTCTCCGGCATAAGCTTCGGTTTCGGTAATGATTCCGCTGGTTAGCTTTCCGTCAATTCTTGTGCATAAGATCTTTCCCAGCAGATCCGTGCTGATCTTTACGACATCATTTCTCCGATAAAAATCTCTGTTGAGCTTCAATCTCTCTGGTTATTTTACGAATTTCAAATTGTTTTGCTCGTCATAATCAATCTCTTCCTTATCGATGAGCCAGCGAATTACTTTTAAAACTTTTTCCTCCCTGTGATCTGCAATTCCATCAACCAATTCACGAATTGGATGTGGGCGGATGCTGAGGAGGCTTACGACTTCCGTCATGATTAGATCAAACTCTTCGTGTGTGAACTGCTTTTGTTTTTCTTCCAGGCACACATCACAATGGCCGCAATCGGTCGAATCTGTTTCTCCGAAATAAGCAAGTAATTGACGACTTCTGCAACGCTGGTTGGATGTGCAGTAAAGGATCATCCTTCCCATCCTATCCAAGGCTTTCTGTTTTCGCTCTGCATAATTCTCAGGTGAAATCCTAACATCTTTTGCTTCTGAGCGTTCCTGGGTATACACAAGCTGAGGCAATTCAGTCTGTGGAACCCATGAAAGAACCTGCATCTTGTTCAGGTAATCAAGGTTTGTGATCACTTCTTCCCGGCGCATATTGGCTCTCCTTGCTATTTCACCCTCATCTATTTTTACATATTGCTCAAACATACCCGTATAGGAACGAAGGATTAGCTTAATAAACTCATCATATTTTTTATTCGCCACCTGGAACTTGTACAATCCATCCTTGCCATGAGCAAAGTGAATTCGTGAAGGCTGGAAGAAAGCTTCACTCAGACTTAGATAACCTTCTCTTTCCAGAAATTTCAGGCTGTTGAAGACAGTGAGCTGTTTGAGGTTATAAGTTTCACAAAAGTGTTTGATGTCAAAATCAAAGCTCTGGCCGAACCCTGATCCGACAGGAAGCTGATAAAAGTTAGCCAGGGCCTGATAGGTTTGCTTGATATCCGGGATAGGAGGAAAGCTGTTTTTTGTATTTTCTTCGAGTTCCAGTTTGTCATGTTCATTCCAGAGCAAGATTCCGAATGCTTTATTCCCATCTCTCCCGGCCCTCCCAGCTTCCTGGAAATAGGCTTCGATGCAATCGGGAAGATCAAGATGTACCACGAAACGCACATCGGGTTTGTCTATTCCCATACCGAATGCATTTGTACATGCAATGACCCGTACTTCATTGTTCATCCAGCTTTTTTGTCGTTTATCCCTCAATGGAGACGGGAGTCCGGCATGATAAAAGTCGGCTGTTATTCCGTGACTGCGTAGATAGTCGGCCGTTTCCTGCGTTTTTCTTCTATTGCGTACATAAATAATTCCACTTCCTTTAATATTTACGCAGATTTTAAGAAGTCTTGCCAGTTTGTCTTCCTCCTTCTGAACAACATAGGCCAGATTTTTGCGCTCAAAACTTTTGCTGATCACATTCGTTTTGGAAAACAAAAGCTTTTCCTGAATATCTTTAATAACCTCTTTGGTTGCAGTAGCCGTTAATGCGAGCACTGGAACTCCCGGAAGAAGGTCACGCAAGGATGCAATTTGGAGGTACCCAGGTCTGAAATCATATCCCCATTGGGATATGCAATGAGCCTCATCAACCGCAAGGAGGTTTACTTTCATTTTAAGAACCCGAGCCTTGAGGATGGGTGTTTCCAATCGCTCCGGACTGAGGTAAAGGAATTTATAATCGCCATAGACACAGTTATCCAGAGCAATATCAATTTCCCGTTTATTCATAGCAGAGTTAATGGCAATAGCTTTGATCCCTCTATTATTCAGATTTTCTACCTGATCGCGCATAAGGGCGATAAGGGGAGAAACGACGATGCATAAACCAGGCATGGCCAGGGCGGGAATCTGGTAACAAACCGATTTGCCTCCTCCGGTAGGGAGGAGGGCCAGCGTATCCTTTCTTGCCAGGACACTTTCAATAATTGACACCTGACCCGAACGGAATTCGGTATGGCCCCAATATTTACGAAGTATTTCCTGTATATCCATTTTAGATATACGAAGATAATGAATACTTCGGCTTCGTTCAGGTCGTCAAACACCCCTTGTAGGCCTGATTTAGATTAAGAAATCTGTAAATAGTCATCAACTTTGTCATTTTTAATAATAATTGTAATAATTGTGATAATGTGAACTTTTTATCTAAATTTGCTCTTCATAGGACTTAGGCAAATTCACACCCACCTTTTATGATGGTTGATATTTACGATTTTTATGACAAAATGGAGCGTAATAATATTATGCTATCATTTAAAGGCGATATTACTTCCGAATTGCTGACTTCAATTCTTCAAATCATGGAATCCAAGTTGGATAACATGCAGGAGGAACCAAAGATCAAGAAAAAGGTATATAATGTCCTCGTCGAATGCCTTCAGAACTTATATCATCATATGGATGATATGCCAGCCAACATCACACCGGATGACAAAGCCCGTTCAGCTATCTTCATGATCGGCAAAGTGGATAATCAATACAATATCATTACCGGTAACTATATCAAATCCAGAAACGTGACCGGGCTCAAAAATCGCCTGGATGAAATCAATAAACTTACCAAAGAAGAACTGAAGGATTATTACAAAATGGTCCTTAATAATGGTGAGATGTCTGACAAAGGCGGAGGGGGCCTGGGTATGATTGATATCGCACGGAAGACCGGCGAGAAATTGAATTATAATTTCATGCCTGTAGATGACAGTTATTCTTTTTTTAGTTTAAACATTAAAATATCTCAATAATAAAACATCTGTTATGGAAAAAATCACCATTGAAGGAACACCTAAGACACCGACCATCAATTTCGACATGGAAAAAGGAGCGTTGGAAATTAAAGGAAGGTCTATTCCTGAAAATTCTATTGAATTTTATAAGCCTCTTGTTGAATGGCTCGAGAAATATGGTGCAAAGCCTAAATCAGCTACCAACGTAAATATTCAACTGGAGTATTTCAATACCAGCTCGTCCAAATGTATTCTGGATGTGTTTAAAAAACTGGAAGCTATTCATAAGAACGGAAGCGAAATTATCATCAATTGGTATTATGAGCAGGATGACGAAGACATGCTCGAAGCAGGAGAAGATTACCAGGCCATTATCAATGTGCCTTTCAAGATGATTGAAGTTCAGGAATAATTTTCTCTCTCAAGAACTCTAAACGCAATTTGCCACTGGCAAATTGCGTTTTTTTTTTGCTCATTTTTTCTTGCCTATGATCTCAAAATTCACTTCGACGGTCTCACCAGATTCATCAACAATAGTTAGTCGGTGTTTACCTTCTTCTGGAGCGAGCGCCATCTGGTGTATGCCACTTGTTGATCCCAGATAATTATCATCCAGGTGCCAGTAAATGATGGTGCCAGACTTTCTGTGAGCTGCTTCGAATATAGTTCGACCCAGCTTACCATCCAATTCAAGCGGTACATAGATTTTGCTTCCTTCTTTGGGGTAAATGAGTTCCATTGAATGCATGGTTATATTGTTCCCACAGCCTGGTTTCATTGGAGGAAGACTGGCATAAGTTGCATTCTTGCGTTTATAATAGATCTCCTCTGAGGGAGGAAGGATAAACCAGGGCACATGCTTCATCCTGGCGATGTCTTCGCAATCGCTGTTTACACGATATTTTCCCGTAGGATCCATATGCAGGAGCCGATGATAAGGGCACGGGGCTGATTTTAATCCTGATTTTTGCACCCACATATTTTCTTTGTCGCAATAATCTCCTGCCTTGCATCCGCTTTCATGACATACGCTGATCTCTTGCATGTCAAGCTCAGGTTTTTTGAACCAGGAAGATGCCGGGAGCTGGCCGAAAACTTCAAATAGAATTGGAGCCGCGGTTTGTACCCCAATTAATCCGGGCCTTCCTTCCCCGTTTGCATTCCCAGTCCAGACTGCTACCACATACTCCGGAGAAAGTCCTATAGCCCATCCATCCCTGAATCCAAAGCTGGTTCCTGTTTTCCAAGCTATTTTACCGGAAGAAACATATTCCCTCCAGGATGCTTCTTCATCAGGGCGGTTAACCTCTACCATGGCTTCAAAAGTGACATAGGTAGAGCCAGCATCGAAACAGGAACTTCCGCTCACTTCTGGCTCTTGTTTGTATTTACTGCTGTCAGCTTTCAGGAACCAGGGAGGATGATAATCGTTGCGACTGTATTGCGAGGATGCGTTATATCTGTTCAGGGTCCTTGCCATAGAAGCGTATGCTCCCGCAAGGTCCCATAGCTTTGCTTCAGCACCTCCGAGGATGAGTGTGAGCCCGTAATTGTCGGCGGAGCGGGTGATGGTTGTCAACCCCACTTTTTGAAGAAGATCCCGGAAACGTTCGGTACTATAACGCTGGAGCAGTTTAACAGCAGGCACATTCAGTGACCTCGACAATGCACGCTTGGCTGGAACGGCTCCGTCAAAAGTCTCCGAGAAATTAAGCGGGACATAATTTCCGAAGTGTGTTGGAATATCCGGAATAAGGGTGTTGGGAAGGATTTGTCCGTCGCTAAGCATTCCTGCATAAAGAAAGGGTTTCAGGATGCTACCGGTGCTCCGGGGGGCCATGATAATATCCACATCATTTCCGTGATCTTTTCCCGGTTCTGTTTCCGTGTTTCCAATGTAAGCAATCGTTTTGCCAGTTTTCACTTCGATCACCAGGACTGCAGCATTGTGTATTTCATTTGCCAGGAGCCGGTGATGGTGTTTTTCAACAATGGCTTTCACTCTTCGCTGGAGTTCGGCATGCAGAGTACTCTGGATACGCCTTCCTTTTTGACCTTTAAACGCAGCAGCCCGTTCCAGTAACTGTGGTGCGTCATCAGGCAAGGCGAATGGTTTCCCGGGCAGAGGCTCCTGCATAGAGAGTTCACAGGTTTGATGATCTATTTTACCCGCATCACGGAGTCTGCGTAAAAGCCTGTCGCGTTTCGCTTTAAGCCGCTCCTGGTTTTTACCCGGATAGATCAGTGAAGGAGCATTAGGGAGAATCGCAAGTGTTGCTGCTTCTGCCCAGCTTAATTGTTCGGGCCCCCGGCCATAATATCTCCAGGATGCAGCATCCAGTCCCACCACATTACTTCCGAAAGGTGCATTAGAAGCATAAAGGGCAAGAATCTGCTTTTTACTATAGCGTAATTCAAGCCGGGTGGCTAGAATAAGTTCTATACATTTCTGATAAAGGTTTCTGGATTTACCTTTCCTGGAAAGACGGATGACCTGCATGCTGAGTGTACTCCCTCCGCTTACAGCCCGTTTTTTCTTTTAGGTCCTGTTTAAGAGCACGGAGTAAGGCACCTGGATTGAAGCCCGGGTGTTGGTAGAAATGCCGGTCTTCATATTCTATAAGTGCAGATGCAAATTTCTCTGGCACTTTTTCATCATAAGGGAAACGCCATTGCCCGTCGGAGGCAATGCGTGCGCTTAGCATGATACCTTGATCATCTTCTAATACTGTGCTCAGCGGATCATGAAAGAGGCGGGAAGGCAGGCAAAAAACATACCAGATAAGGAGTAGAAAGATTAAAACAGCTGCCTTGCCTTTTTTTGTACGGAGAAATAAAAAGAGGCGGTTAAAAAGAGGCATGAGCAAAGGTAAGGTTTCCTGTTCACTGCTTCTCGAAACCAGTCTGGCCACGAACTCCTTTTCCGGTCAGTTTTAACAGGTAGTGGCCGGCCGGGAGTTTGCTCACATCAAATGTAAGGTCGTTCTGTCCGTTTATGATGCTGACCGCAGGAACCTGTTTGACCAGCTTTCCGTTGATATCAAAAATGGAAAGGCTGAGGTTTGTGGGTTGTGACATATTCAGTTTAATATTCAGGGGTCCGTCGGTAGGATTTGGATAAAGATTCAGTGAAAGGTTTTCGATAGCATTCTCCCTTATGTCATCCCCGCAAGCTCCGCCAATAGCGTCTGAAGCATTGGATCCGTAAATTTCAATATTACCGGTTCCGTAGTCTCCCCACACGGCATACATGTAATTTTGACTCAGAGCTAAACCCATAAAGTCATTCCCTCTTCTAAGCCCGATATAAGGTGAGGAGGGGGGATGACTCATCTTGAAATCCGGGCAAAAAGAGGCCCCCCCATTCTGTGATCCTGCCTGATAAATTTCAAAATTGGAGGTAGAGGTCTTGCCGGTATTACGTCTGTCTCTCCATGCCGCAAAGTACTGCTGGTTCTGCGGGTTGAATCCTCCCCATACCATATCCTGCCCTGCTCCGTTTCCAATGCTGTCGTCATTCACCCTGACAGGCGTTGTGTTCCAGCTAAGAGCTGCATCTTTGGAGTAAAAGCAAAGGATGTCGGGATCACCATTTCTTGCATCTACACAGCTCAGAATAATGTTGGAGGCATCCTGAGGGTTGGCGGACAAAACATAGCTTGGGTGATAAAGAGTATCAGAAACAGCGGAGTTGGCGGCAAATAGGAATGCGACTAGAGGATTGAAATGCGCTCCCCCGTCTGTTGATTTGGTACAGATCATTCGCGCAAAAACACTTTGAGCGGGGTGATAGGAAGCATAAGCAATGTATAAATTACCATCGGCGCCTACGGCAGGAACGGCCATAGAGTTGGTCACCTGGTCGGTAGGGATGCTGTCGTCAAGCTGCTTGATGGGGGTCCAGGTAAGGCCGCCGTCAGAGGAAGATTTGAGCCAGATATAATGCGGAAGAGGTCCGGCATAATAACTTTTGCTAGTTACATAAATTCTTCCGCTGTAAATACCGGAGGAATTATCGATTGCAATCCAGGGGCGATCAATGGGCAGATCGGCTGTTTCATGAGCACCGATTACGTTAACCGGATTGCTCCAGGTCTGGCCCTGGTTTATAGATTTTGATACCATCACGAATCCTGAATCAAGGGCCAGTTTGTAATCGATATAACAAATAAAAGCGGTGCCTGTGGTATTGAACTGTATGCTAACATCAGCAGAGGTGAAGTTGGAAGAGTGATGAGGCATGAGTGCAGGGATGCTCCAGGAGTGACCTGCGTTAACAGAATAGGCATAAGCAATAGATATCTGGCTGGGTCCTGTGGCTTTCATCCAGGCAACCACCACGTTGCTGCTGTTGGCCGGGTTTATGGCAATGGAAGGTTCTGCATCAAAATATGGATAGTTCGAAATATTAACATCCTGCGCATTTGAATAAAGAGAAATAATGGTCAAAAGCATCAACAGATAAATTCCTTTCATGATTTTTGTTTTAACATGTAATATCTTATTTAGATGAGATTAGCATTTAACAGCTTTCTTCTTCTTTTCCAGGCTTCCCCGTGCTTTCATCTTTTCAATATACTCTGGAGCGTAAGGAACCTTACAGGCGGTATTGCCCATATGGACAGAAACTTTTCCTATTTTCTTTGCCAGCCCAATGGCCTTCTCACTCAAAGGTTTCACGTATCCTCCAACACAGATCACAAATAGATTCATAGTTGATCTTACACGGTTGGGAGCTTTGTGGATTTCCTTTTCTATTCGGATCAGGAGGGACTCAATTTCCAGGAGGTCGAGTTTTTCATTCGGAATGCGGGATATCAGGTTTGCGTAGGTGCACCAGCCTGCCGCTGCAACATTCTCTTTCTTCGATTCCATCCACTCGAGGGAAAGCTCATGTCCGAAAGGGCTTCCGGATGCGACCCAAGGAACAGTATATTCGCTGATCATATACCAATAAGCCTGATCTGCCCACTTGTTCAGATCCTTTTTTGTCATCTTCAGATCATCTGCAATGAGACCTGCAAGATACATAGCATCGGAGATTCCGCTGTCGTATAATTCAAGGGCGAGTTCATGGTTAACTTTTACTTTCTTTACGATAGTCTTAAGATCTCCAACGGCTACGCCATAGAAAGGTTCTTTTGCTCCATGATTGATAAGTACTTTCTTGATAGATTCTTTACCAAGTTTTTTGAGTTCGCTGAGCACTTCTTTAGACGTCATAGCTGAATAGTTGAGTAAGTCTAAATGTATAAAAAAAAACACCTTGAGACTTGGCACAGGGTGTTTTTAACATATCATTAAAGAAGAGCAGGCTACATGGTCTTCAGCTCAGCAACAAGATCGGTAAGTGCCTTCTTTGCATCACCGAAAAACATGGATGCTTTGGGATCATAGAAAAGAAGGTTATCGATACCTGCATAACCGGCACTCATGGAGCGCTTGTTAATGATAATATTCTTGGCTTTGTTAACCTCCAGAATAGGCATACCATAAATAGGGGAGGATGGGTCAGTCTTTGCCGCCGGGTTTACCACATCATTTGCACCAACTACGAGTACAACATCTGTCTGTTCAAACTCGGGGTTGATATCGTCCATTTCCACAAGTTTCTCATAAGCCACATTAGATTCGGCAAGAAGCACATTCATGTGGCCAGGCATCCGTCCTGCAACAGGATGTATGGCATATTTTACTTCTACACCTCTTTCTTCAAGCAAAAGTTCAAGTTCGTGAATCACGTGTTGAGCCTGTGCTACAGCAAGTCCGTAACCTGGAACAATCACCACCTTTTTTGAATAGTTAAGAAGTACTGCCAGGTCGGCAACACCAATATCTTTGATAGATCCTTTTGCATCGGAGCCCGGTCCGGCAGATGCAGCACCTCCACCAAAGGCCCCGAAGATTACATTGCTCAGAGGGCGGTTCATAGCTTTGCACATGATCAGGGTAAGAAGTGTCCCTGCGGATCCGACCAGGATACCTCCGGTAAGCATTACTTTATTGTCATACAGAAACCCTCCGAAGGCAGCTGCAAGTCCGGTGAAAGAGTTCAGCAGGGAAATAACAACCGGCATGTCGGCACCACCGATTGGAATAGTAAAGAGCACACCGTAAATAATCGCTGCACCAAAGAGGGCATAAAGAATCATGTTGCTGTCGAGGTGGTTGTAGACAATATAACCGCCGAAAGCGAATACGCTGATCATAACTATGGTGTTCAGAATGTTGTAGGCAGGAAGGCGGATTGGCTGGCCCATGGTTCCATTCAATTTGAGGAATGCAATGACAGAACCTGAAAACGAAATACTTCCAATGATCACACTCAATACAATTGCAATGCTTGCTCCTGTATGACCGATGTTGTTATGAAATTCCATCAAGCCAATTAAGGCTGCACAAGCTCCACCCATCCCATTGAACATAGATACCAGTTCTGGCATCTTGGTCATTTGCACCTTCTTGGCAGTCATCCATCCGATGATGGTTCCGAGGAGGATTGCTCCGGCTATAAGTCCGTAAATCAAGGTAGGGACCTGGTAATTGATATCCACTATTCCGTCTTCTTTCTTCTGGAAAAGCACAATAGTACCGAGGATTGCGATGATCATTCCGGCTGCACCAATCAGATTTCCTTTACGGGCAGTCTTTGCATTTCCCATCATTTTTAGTCCCAGAATAAATGTAACGGAACCAATGAGGTAACAGATTTCAAGCAGGTTTGTCTTCATAAATACAGGAATCTCTAAATTATTTCTTTTTAAACATTTCAAGCATACGGTCGGTTACTACAAATCCACCAACCACGTTCAGGGTTCCAAGCAATACCGCAAGGAATCCAAGGATCAGTGCCAGCGTATTGTCTGGCTTGACATTCAGCATTACATAGATAGCGCCTACAATGACGACACCGTGAATAGCATTTGCTCCGCTCATCAGTGGGGTATGCAGAACGGTAGGGACGCCCCCAATGACTTCGATTCCCACAAATACGGAGAGTACAATAAAATAAAACATTTCCCGGTGCTGCCCGAAGAAACTGAAGATGTGACGGATGATTTCCATAATTAGGTATTGTTTTTGTTCGTTGAGGTTCTGTTCTGAGATTAAGCGGAAACGGATTTTTTAACACTTGGATGAACGGGTTCTCCTTTAAATACGATCAGTGATCCTTTGGTGATTTCTTCTTCCATTTCCCATTTGAATTTGTCTTTGTCTGCCAGGTGAAGAAGAAATGTTTGAATATTTTTTGCGTAAAGGGCACTTGCATTCATAGGAAGAAGTGAAGGCAGGTTACCTTCTCCGATGATGGTTACACCATGCTTCTGTACTGTTTTATTGAGTTCGCTTCCAACTACATTTCCTCCTTGTTCAACCGCCATATCAACGATGACTGAACCAAAGCGCATGCTTTTGACCATATCTTCGGTCATGAGTAAGGGTGCTTTTCTTCCCGGGATCAATGCGGTTGTGATTACAATATCTGCTTCCTTCACATGCTTTCCAACTAATTCCTGCTGCATCTTGAGGAATTCTTCAGAAACCCCTTTCACATATCCTCCTTCAATTTTAATAGAGGCATCTCCTTTTACTTCAATAAATTTACCTCCGAGTGACTGGATCTGCTCTTTGGTTTCGGGACGGATATCTGTGACTTCCACAACAGCCCCAAGTCGCTTTGCAGTAGCAATGGCCTGAAGTCCGGCAACCCCTGCTCCGAAAATAACGATTTTGGTAGGGCGGATTGTGCCTGCAGCAGTGGTCATCATCGGAAGTATCTTGCCGATAGTATCGGCTGCCAGAATAACAGCTTTATATCCTGCAAGATTGGCTTGTGATGATAATGCGTCCATCTTCTGGGCACGGGAAATACGGGGGATTGCATCCATAGAAAAAGCGGAGATTCCTGCTTTTTCACAAGCGCTGATTACTTCTGGAGAAGTTCCGGCAAAGAGAAAAGAAAGAAGGATCGCTTCCTTTTTCATTTTCGAAATTTCTTCCGGAGAAGGAGCGTTGACTTTGAGCAACACATCAGCATCACCGTAAAGCTTGTTTTTATCAGAAATGATTGTAGCACCGGCTGTGGTATAGGCTTCATCGGAGAAAAATGAACTCATTCCAGCCCCTGCTTCGATGAGTACTTCAAAACCTGCTTTCACAAGTTCTTTAACCACATCGGGGGTCAGGGCAACGCGATTTTCTCTGACTTTAGTCTCTTTGGGTACAGCAAGTTTCATGGCAGGCGGGTTTAGGTTTACGAAAGTAATAAAAATATTCAATTAGCGATACCTCGCCAGACGACACCCTTATGACCTCATCTTTCCTTGCCAAATTTCCGCCCTATAATGAGCTTGATAATGTCGGATTCAACGTATGGAGTAAGCCCTTTCACATATCCAATATTTATTTCCCAGAGAGGAGAAATATCAAGGTCGAAGGCCAGAGCTAACTGGTGTGGCTGATGGCTTAATTCGTCGAAATGATTGACCGGACCCATGGTATTATAATACTCCAGGCCTGCTTTCAACCAGTGAACAATTTTTACACTTAAACGGATATTAGGCGCAAATTGAGGGGCTTTCTGCTGGTTAACTCCAGAAAAGGAATAGTCAAAGACAGGATTGAAACCAATATAAATCCGGCCGATTGTTTTATCAATAATGGGTCTTATCTCCAGGGTCCAGGTGTCAGCTGAATAACGCTTATCCTGATAACCGAATTCCGCGGAAAGGCTAAGGCCTACCGGGAGCTTAAATGATTCCGGGACTGCCAAACGGGGCCGGATATGATTACCTACGTAGGCCGGGGCCATCCCTTCATTCCGTGTGAGAAACTGATAAAAACCAACCTCCAGCCAGGAGCTAAAACCATGTGTGATTTCAACGGTTTCATGAAGCGCATGATGTGTAGGTAGTACTCCCTGAATTGTATCTTTAAATCCGTTCAGGGTATAATTACTATGAAGTTCAACCATCGTAATCCCTTTTGGTACTAACGCAGACTCGTAAACCTGAATTTCATAATTGTCTTGTGCAAAGGCTGAACCTGAGATAATTAATAGAGCCCAAAATGAAAAATATTTAGACCTGGTCATAGATTTTCTAGAGGGGTGGAGACTCCATCTGCATCCCTGTAACATTTGAGTTTGTCTTTGAAAACGGACGATTTATAAATTGGTTTTCCAAGCAGCATCCTGGCGCACTCCTGAACTCCTTCAATAATACTGGGATGCGGATGCATCATATTTCCCAGCTCATGAATTCCTTTGTTCATGTGAATGAGCAGCGCTACCGCCTGAATGGCGCTGGAAGCATGTTCTCCGATAGCCCTCATACCAAGCACTGTCATTTCCTCATCATCCTCTACGATAAGCTTGAAGAAGCCAGAAGTTTTACGCATCGCAATGGCTCTCGGAATACACGAGTAATCAATCTTAGCTACCCGGAACGGAAGGTTTCTGGCTCTTGCATCCTGTTCATTCATTCCTACGGCTGCTACTTCCGGGTTAAGAAACATAATCGTAGAAATATTCCGGTAAACCAGTGGCTTTACCGGCGGGCCAAACATTTTTACAACCGCATGTCTTCCCTCACGTTCAGCGACGTTCACCAGTGCGATATTGGCTGTGATATCACCTACTGCATAAATATGAGGAATATTGGTTCGTGTATCCTCTTCTTTCACGTATCCCCTTTCATCCACCTCTACTCCGGCAGCCTCCAGTCCAATGCCTCCGGTATTCGGAATACGTCCGATGGAGAGAAGGGCTTTTTTAACGTGCAGGACTTCAGTTTTCCCATCCGGGTATTTTAATTCATACTCAACCTGTCCGTTCTTGATCTCAATTCGTGTGAGTGATGCATTTCGATGTATGGTAACCCCGTTCCTTTCCAGATTGGAAGCAACGATAGTGGCCAGGTCTTCGTCTTCAAACGGAAGGATGCGATCTGCTTTATCAATCAGGTAAACTTTGGTCTTTGCAAAATTGGAGAAGATGGTAGCATATTCGCAACCGATCACTCCTGCACCAACGATAACGAGACTTTCGGGAAACTCATCAAGGCTTTCTATCCCATCACTGGTGAAAATGATTTTTTCGTCGGCTTTGAGCGTGGGTAGTTGCCTGGGCCTGCTACCGGTGGCAACCAGGATATTGGAAGCATGAATGATTTTTTCTTCTTTCTTTTTAGAAATTCTGATTTCATGCGGCCCGGTTATGGTGGCGCAACCTTTTTCAAGTTTGATAAGCTTGCTGTGTGTAGCCCTTTGAAGCAGGTTAAGATGAACATTCAATTGGAATTTTCTTTCGAAGATGGCAGCCTCCACCACTTTTCTGGCATCCTTGAAGTCCATACTGTAATCAATCCCTTTTTCCTTCAGATCGCTGCGGGTGGAAGCAAAGCGGGTAGAACATTCCCAAAGGCTTTTGGAAGACAGGGCTCCATTAAACAACCCTGCTCCCCCAACTTTATCTTTTTCTATGAGCACTACGGTCTTGCCGAAATCGATGGCTCTCATGGCAGCAGCATAACCGGAGGGTCCGCCGCCTATGATACAGAGATCGTATTTTTCTTCGGTCATGAGACTGTTTTAAGAAGAATTTTAAGGTAAGCCCCAACTAGGAGGGATGAAGGTAGAAATAATCCCTAACTTTCGGTCAAATTAGAGCTCATGAATCTTGATGATTTCAGGAAGGAAGCTAAAAGAGCGGAAGGAGATACACGTAAACTGCTGGATAAGCTTAAACGTAAAAAACCTGGCGATCTGGATGCACAATTCGAACAATTTCATGAGGAGGCATTCGAGCATACTGACTGTCTACAATGCGGAAACTGTTGCCGGACCACCAGCCCGATTTTTTATGATAAGGATATAGAGCGGGCAGCAAAGGCAGTGCGGATGAAGCCTGGTGATTTTGTGCAGAAATACCTTCAGCTTGACGAGGATAAAGATTATGTTCTTAAAGAAACACCTTGCGCATTCATAGACGCAGAAAATTATTGCCTGATCTATGAAGATCGTCCCCTGGCATGCAGGGAGTACCCTCATACCAACCGCAAAAGAATGTTCCAGGTTCTGGACCTGGCCATGAAAAATTCAATGATCTGCCCCGCTGTGCTTGAAATCACCAAAAAGCTGAAGGGAATTTACAAGTAAATCCACGGTTTTTATTAGATTTGATTCAGTAATTTATAAGAAATCGCCACCATGAAAACAATCTATAAACTAACGGCCCTCATTGCCGTTTCCGCACTGATGATCTCAGGAGTGATCTATACTCATTCCAAAGGTGTTACTAAACTTATCGCCACCACGCCCGGAGAAGGAATGGACAATGATGCGCAAGACCGGCTGCAGTGGGAACTCCGCCGTCTGGCTGCCCCTGACGGAAAGATACCGGACAATATGCGGGCGAAGGAGCTCGCATTTGCTGCCACCCTCCCGAGTGACGTGAGAATCGGCAATACACGGACAAGTTTCACCGGTTGGATAAACCGGGGCCCCTGGAATGTGGGAGGCAGAACACGTTCATTCGGCATCGATAAATTAAATGAAAACAACCTCCTTGCCGGAACCCCATCAGGGGATATATGGCGTTCAACAGATGGGGGAGTTTCCTGGAATACGGTGAGTTCTGCTGCCATTTATCATGGCATTTCCTGTATCATGCAGGATCAACGAACAGGACATGAATCAACTTGGTATGCCGGATCCGGAGAAGGTTACGGGCAGTCTGCCAGCGGGGGAGCTGCATATTATCTAGGAAACGGGATGTTGAAATCGGTTGATAACGGAGTCACCTGGACTAGCATCGCTTCAACCTCTCTCGCCGTTCCCTCTGCCTTTACTTCGAACTGGCAGATCATGTGGAATGTTGCACAGGATAAACATAACAAGACTCAGAATGTGATCTATGCCGCCCTTTATGGTCAGGTTTTGAAAAGTGTAAATGGTGGAACCAGCTGGACGGGTATGAAATCGGGTAATTCCTACTTCACCGATGTGGCCGTAACGGACTCCGGTTCAGTTTATGTAACAATGGACAGTACCAGTGCACTCACTGTAAGAGGCATCTGGAGATCTCCTGATGGAAGTCTTCCTATGACCAACATAACACCTCCTACATTTCCAAAAGGCTACAACCGGATTGTAATGGGGATAAATCCAATGAACCAGAACGAAATTTACTTCCTGGCCAATTCCCCCAATCATGGGAAGCGAACTGTGAATTTCCTGGGCCAGCCTGAATGGAGCAGCCTTTGGAAATACACATACCTCAGTGGAAATGGAAGCGGAGCAGGGGGGCGTTGGCAAGACCTTACGGCCAATCTGCCGGATAACGGAACCTATTTCGATACTTGGTGCGTACAGGGATCCTATGATATGGTGATACGGGTAAAACCTACTGATTCGAATACGGTTTTTATAGGAGGGACCAATCTTTACAGGTCTACTTCAGCTTTCAGCGATTCATTGCATACCACAAAAATTGGAGGATACACCATTGGGGCTACGCTGCCTGTTGTCAACTCCTATGCCGATCACCATCCCGATCAACATGTCATCGCTTTCTTGCCTTCTAATCCCAAAGTCCTGTTTTCCTGTAATGATGGAGGTATTTTTAAAACAATGGACAATACTGCCGCAAGCATGACCTGGACCACACTTAACCATGGTTATGTGACGTCTATGTTCTATACTGTTGCGATGGATCATGCAACCTCCGGAAGTAATATTCTAATAGGTGGTGCCCAAGATAATGGTTCCTGGTATACGAATACCAGCTCTCCATACACGCCGTGGCTGCATGACTGTGGGGGGGATGGAGCCTACTGCGCGATTGCGGATAGCCAGAAAGCTTACTATTTCTCGATTCAGAATGGTAAAACAGTACGATCTCAGCTCGATGCAAATGGAGCGGTGACTTCCTTCCGGAGGATCGATCCGATCGGAGGGAAAGGTTACCAGTTCGTCAACCCATTCGTAATCGATCCCAACCAGAACAGCATTATGTATTTGGCAGGTGGAAAGAATATGTGGAGGAATGATAACCTGGATGGCATCCCACTGACGAATGCCTGGGATTCAATTACTACTAATTGGGTGAAATTTCCGGACACCGTAGCTACG
>Ga0206996_1059_pt1 | contig 29873 bp, 31 predicted proteins | sample Alteio_BWMinCont_2_FD_153467 | JGI IMG/M metagenome (GOLD analysis project Ga0206996, IMG submission 153467) | Enriched cells from forest soil in Barre Woods Harvard Forest LTER site, Petersham, Massachusetts, United States -... | ecosystem: Environmental > Terrestrial > Soil > Temperate forest >...
GCTCATTTTCGAGTAAAATGGGAATAAGTCTTGCTTCTCCAAGCAATCGGCCTTCTTAAGAGGTAAAGACTGGCCGCTAAAAGAACGCGTTACGCAACATTAAATCTCTCGAAGTGAGGAAGTTTGAAAAGAAATTTTTTAAGCCTTTCTGCTGCCTTTTTTCTCGTTATAGGTTTCGCTCAAATTTCGTTAGGGCTGGAGCCAGTAGGCCGAGAACAGCTCCAGACCTATGAAGTCCATATTCCCCTTCTCGGCGACGATGGCGTTGTCAAAGTCAATTTTCTAACGCCACGAAGCCCGGAGGAATTTCGCACGGTTATTGATGCGGACACCGTGGCCAAGGGCAGTGACGTTCTTATCCTTGGGCCCGACAATGCTCTGGCTACATCAGTCGCTGAAGAGCTTAAGAGGGAAGGTGTAGCGGCTGACCACATTGAGACTGTTCCTTTCGAAGATCCCGATGCAATTAAAGCCCCTCCTCAGCCGCGAACTTTCAAAGATATGTTTATAAAATCAACTCAAAGCGAGCTTGTTCTTGGGTCTATCACAGCGTGGGTAGGTACAGCAGTATCGTATCATGCGACTTTTACTCTCCTTCACCAACAGGGACCCCGAGCGTGGGCCTATGTTATAGCTTCCACAATCCTCTCGGCCCTTACGGGAATAGCCACACAGTCCACCATGGATAACCTCTTTAGCGCCAACTATTCAAATTTTGGACAAAAAGTTGGGGCCAGAATTCAACTTATGCGTCGCGCCGGGCAAGATATTGCGGTCAAAGAAATGCTGAGAATTCTTAGCGGTGCTTACGGGCCAATACACTCTGCCTTTTCGGCTCAAGGCCAAATTGAAGTTTTTAAAAATTTCCTGACGTTCACAGTGGGGGGTAGCCTCTTTGGTATGACCCGCAGCCAAATTTTTCAGGGCGAGAGAAAATTTGTAAACCCAATTGCCTCTTTCGACCTTGGCCTTCTAACAACAATTCTCGGCATGCTTGCCATCAACCAAATAACCGGCCCCGTCCTTGCCAAAGTTACACTGTGGCATTCGACCCTTTCTTTCACTACCCTCGATGCCGTTGTCCTAGGCACTTACCTTAGCTCGACTCTTATCATCAAGACTGCCACAGATTGGTACGTTCGAATTGCCCAGAAGCAAGACGCTTTCTTAAAGAAGATCCCTCGTGCGAAAGACAGAGCCACCACTGAATCTTCCGAGGGTTGCGTAACGATCATGGAAAAATTTGCTGTGGAAAAAAAGATCTCAGGAGATTGACTTCAGTAGGAAGTCAAAAATTGAAAGGAACAAAGACGAAGAAAGTTTTCTTCACATCAAAGCAAAATTCAATTCTTATGCCAGAGATGGGAGGGCTTGGGGGGATCAAAAATTCCCGGTCAGGCTGTAATTTACGAGGGTTTTGGGTGAGGGGCAATTTTGGGAAAAAAATACGATAGCCTTTTGGAGTTCAGCTTCGGTTGCAAGATTGTTGAACTGGAGTTCTCTTGTGTGAAGGTAGCAATAATGGCCATCTCAATTGCTGCTAGTGAACAAGGGTCGTTATTAGGGCTGAGAGTTACCACTCTTTTACCATTGCAAAAGGGTGATATGATTCCCTGGAATTAAGCACCTCGCTAGAAGAGAGCGCGACCATCTCGTTCAAATCGATATCGCTGCTAGACGCAAGCGCCTGCGGCACCTTTCTCACTTAACCCTTATCCCCGCGGTAAGGTATTCCTCTTGCGTGATGGGAAAATCTTAGTCATATTTACAGGTCATGTACAGCATGCGGATTTTGGCCACGCTAGCCGTTATAACAGCCCTTTATTTCACGGGATCAGTTTTGATTCCAGTTATCTGCGGGATATTTCTTTTTTTCCTTCTTGATCCCCTGGTGCAAAGAGGAGAGCGAAAAAGTATTTCAAGAACCCTAAGCTCCATCGTCTTAGTCATATCATCGGCCCTCATCTCAGGTCTAATCATTTGGGTTCTTTACGGTGCCGTAGCAGAAATCGCTCGAGAGGTTCCCGCTTATTCGAAAAAAATCATGGGAATTATTAACGATATCCAAAAAAAGGCCGAAACTCTAAGTTCGAATTTAAATTCGGTTTCAACCCCGACTAAACCCATTGCCGAGGCGACCTCTGAGAAGCCTGTTGTGTCACAATCTCCGGACTCGACCACGGGGCCAATGGGTTCCAATGGGTCCACCACCCCTGCTACAAATCCGGCTGCGTCTACTCCAAATTCAACTGAATCTGCTGCCGTGATTCCGCAAACAAGATCAACATCAGATATTCAAAAAGTTCAAATCGTGGGAGGTGAGGTCGGTAAGCTAACAAGCTTTGCCATAACCGGGGTTGGGACTCTCTTTGCTCTTTTAACGGCAGTCCTATTTATTCCCCTTCTCGCCCTCTTCTTATTACTAGAAAAAAAACTATTTGCTCAAAGGATGACGGACCTTTTTAGAAATACCTTAGAAACCAGACGTATCGATTTAGAAATTCATCACATGCTTAAAGGGTTTTTCGTAGGTAATCTTATTATTGGCATCATCATGGCCATTGTTCTTGTCATCGTATTTTCGATCTTGGGTTTGAAAAATTCGGTTTCTCTGGGCCTTATCACGGGTTTTTTGAATCTTATTCCTCTTATTGGTCCTTTGGTCTCAATGGTGTTGCCCGTTTCAGCGGGATTACTGCAATTTAGCACGCCGACTCCCTTTATAATCATGGCCGCAGTCATTATTTTTCTTCATTTTTTCACGGCCAACTTTATCGTCCCTAAATTTGTTGGAGGACGAGTTAATCTCAATGGTTTTACAAGCACAATCAGTCTGCTTTTTTGGGGATGGCTGTGGGGAGCCCTCGGGGTTTTGCTCGCGATTCCCCTTACGGCCCTGGTGAGAATATTCTTAGAGAATTATTCTCCTACGGTGCGACTATCGAGACTCTTAGCAGGTGGCTCGAAAAGATAAACCGAAAATATGCGGTTGCGATCAAAGATCGCGTCTCCTTGGTTTCGAAACAGGTGATGGAAATTTTTCAAAACTTAGCCCTTTCCTTGTTTTTTTTCACACTTTAAACAGTGTATGAGGCTCAACCTACTGGCCTATTTCTTAAAGATTGTATCAATCCATTTTATGTAATAAGAGAACAAGTTCAGAATATCGAGGAAGAATTAAATGGGTAGGATCCTGTTGAATCAGATTTGTATTTCTATTTTTAGTCTGCTGCTTGTCCAGACGACTTGGGCGGGGGTTCAGCCTCAAATTCCAGACAAACTCTTAAAATCTTACAAAGTTTTTGAAATAGAAATGGCTCGTTTCAGCGACCAGGATCGTCGTAATCTCCTCACTTCGGCTTACGGCCTATCAGATTCAATCAACCAGATCATTATTGGCCAAGATTATATTGGAAATCTAATGCAAGCTCGCTTAGTCCAATACCTCGAAACCATTGGAAGCAGGACTGGTGAGCCTATTGCACTTCATCAAATTGGGGTTCCAGGAATTGGAAAAAGCGCTATTCTTAAAGTACTGGCTAATAGCGGGATACCCATGCTTAGAGTCGATGCTCAAGATTTTGTCGCAACCGACCAGCCAGAACAAGTTGCCGCGAGGTTATACTACATTTTGCAACAAGCCTTGAAGGCTCAAACTCCAAAACCAGGTCAAAGTATAAAGCCGTTTATTCTATTGGTGGATGAATTAGATAAGGTTCCTGAAGTTCAACCCAATGGCTACATCACACAGCCGTTGATCGGAGTATTAAATCAAATCCTTGTTGATGGTAAGGTGTCGGCACCCGGTGGTTACGCGCCCCCTCTGGACGTTTCGAATGCGTTCATTGTTACTGCCATGAACTTGTCTCCTAAGGACATTCAGGCTTTCGTTAAAGAAGCCTTGAAGGGTGAGGACAAAAATTTCTGGGATTTCACGGAAGGCGACTTAAAAGCTCTCGATGAATGGCTGCGCCCAACAAATCAATCTCCCTCAGCACTTGCCAAAGTCCTATCACGATTCTTTCGAGATAACACCATCACAAGACTCCTTCCTGATGCCGTCATAGCAAAACCACTTTACGGGGAAGACTTCGATAAGATTGTCGCTCTTGATATAAAATATGCAGCGGCAAGATTTACCGGGAATAATAATTCCCGTGGACTATACATTGAGCATACGGATGCATTCGAACACTTTCTGAGAAGTAATACCGTCTTTGCTCCGAGCGGAGCCAGAATGAATGTGAAAGCTGCCCAAATGTTAACCGAACAACTTCTAGGTTATGCGATGAGAATGCCTGTACCGGGATCGACTGCTGCAAAGGATCCGACCCTGAGTCGCCCCAGACAGGTTACCCTTGATTACGACGATCAAAAACAAGTGGCTTTGGTCACAATAAACCCTTTAATTAAAAAGGGAACTCAAACTATATCGAAAGGAAGTTTTAAAGTAGAAATTTCCTATGATCCGGTAACTCGATCATTTACCCCACCCAAGGGATTGGCTTTAGATATTCCGCTTCCCAAGGAGGCTGAAGAAAAACTCGGTAATTTGCGAAAGGTGACAACGACAGAGATTTTGGCCAAACGATTTCCACCGAAAGTCAGTGGCTCCAAAAATCTAGCCCATGATCTAGATCACATTATTTTTGGACAAGAACATTTGTCCTCGTCTATTGAAGAATCCGTGAATGCTTACTTAGCCACACACGGTGAGGCCACAAAACTTAACTATGAAATTCTGGCGGGTTTCACTGGCATTGGCAAAACTCAAATGGTCTATGAGGTCGGTGAGTTATTGGGCCTCAAAGTCATTAGATTTAACCTCCAGGATTATTCAGATACACAAGCTACGAGTGCAGAATCATTTGCAGAAAATTTAAATAGTCGGCTTCGAACCTTTCGTCAGACCAATCCAAATAAACCATATATTATTTTATTTGAAGAATTAGACAAAATTAATGAGATAGACCCTAGAACTGGGGCTATTATTGACCGCCCTGTCATTTCGCACTTAAAAGATCTGCTCAATGAAGGGCACAAAGAAATAGTTCTCAAGCAGGATCACGGTCCTAAGGCCCCCATTGACTTAGACATTAGAGATGCATTTGTTTTTATCACTTTGAATTTACCAACTGAAATATTTGGTTTTCAGGCTGACCCACGGTTGACAACTCATCAAGATATGGAGAGAGCCTACAGACGACTTTCAACTTCAGAAGACGAACTCCGGAAGACTCTGACTAAGCTATTTCGAGATGAGACCGTCAATAGACTTATGTCACCTCGATTTCATATCGCCAAGCCTCTTACCGAGGCTCATTATAAGCAAATTATTGGCGTAGAGGAGGAGCGTTTTACAAAAACTCGCTTGATGGATGAAGAGGGACTGCGTAATACGGCTGCAATCAAACTTCATTTTTCACCACGTTTCCACCGTGAATATATGATAAATGAAGGAGTTATTCCCTCTGAAGGAGGAAGACAGGCCGCCGAAGCTTTTAGGTCGCAACTACAGGCCCAAATAGAAAAAGCGATAGGGTCTATTCCAAAATCGTCTGTGATATCCAAGGTTCCATTTGATTTGTACCTTGACTATGCGCCACGCAGTCCCAGAAAACCTCCTCGTATTATTGCCGTGGCAAAGTACACAGATAAAAAATCAGGGAAAGTTCAGTCGGTAAAATTGATGGACGCCCCTGTTACCCTTAGATTTCCACGTCTAACGGCTTACGGAAATATTCCAGATGAGAGGATACTTATTTCGATTCATGAGTTTGGTCATGCCTTTACAGCAGCCCTGCTGGGACACAGATTTGAGTGGGTAACCGTCGTTCCTCCAAGCTCAGGCACCGGAGGATTAGTTAAATATCCTTACGATGAAATTCAAGAACATACTGCACAACAAATGATTGCCAAATTATATTCGGGGCTTGGTTCAAGGGCCATGGAACGTATTTTTCTCAGCGCAAATCCTGAGAGTGAGAATTCTGTTCTCGATATAACATCTGGGGCCTCCAGTGATATTGAACAAACGACAAATTTACTCTATGATTTAATTTATTCCTTGGGCTTTAATCCCAAAGGAGGAACAATTCATCGTTCAGGCCTTGATGGCGGAAATTATAGTGCGAGACCAGCCTTTTTTAGCGAACTCCCTTCTGAACAAGTGGAGCAGCTGGGTAAACTTCTCCGCAATATCGAAAATCAGCTGATCAAATACCTTTTGGAGGCTCACCCAAGAGAATGGTATGGGGAAAAAATCGTTCAGCTGGCAAGGGTTGGAGGAATGGATGAAGAAGAGTTCTATAAGCTAATTGAATATAAGTATCCTGGTCCGGGTACAAGACCTGTAGGGGAAGAGTCATCACTACGATTACATTTTGCTGATGTCATGGTGCCAGAAAATCGTGAATCAATTAGAGCACGACAGCAACAACATGGTTCACAATCAAAAACCGCCCAAGCCAGCCTTCAGGCCGCCCTAGATACGTTTGTAGCATTTTTGAATGCGGGTGTCGCCATTGATCCTAATAGTTACGAGAAAAAAGTCATAACATTACCGGATGTAACGTCAAATGGTCATAGGATAGCCGCTTGCAGTGACTTGTTAAGTCACTCCGGAAAACACGTCGCGCACCAACAAGAATAAATTAGATTGCGAAGATTGCTCCTCACAGCTCACGCACCTTATTGACACAAAGTCTTTAATTACGTTAACTATCTGTAAATTATTTCCCTTTTAAGGAGCTTATTAAAATGAAATTTTTAACTATTTGCACCCTACTTTCCTTCACCCTCCTTGGCACGAGCTGTACAAAAAAAGAAGAATCAAAAGAGGAGACGACTCCAGCCGTCCAAAGTACCGGCACTTCTAACCAAATATCTCTAAGTTCAGTGGGCGAAACTATGAGTTATGACAAGAATGATCTCACCGTTAAGTCGGGTGAGAACATCACCTTAACCTTTAAGAATAACTCCTCAACCCTCCAACATAATTGGGTTCTTACCAAGCCCGGAACTGAAAATGACGTCGGTATGGCGGGGATAAAAGCTGGACCAACTAAGAGTTTTATTACCGATGACCCCGCTGTCGCTCCAGATATTCTTGCACACACAGCTCTAGTAAACCCGGGGCAAAGTGATACCTTGACGTTTAAAGCCCCCCCGACCGGAGATTATCCGTTTATTTGTACCAACGCCGGGCACCATACAGTGATGAAGGGCGTTCTCCATTCAAAATAATTGGGTGGAACTCACAAACACACTTGACCTACGAACTCAGATTTTTCTAAAGTTAATGTAGGGTGCCGTTTCGAGGAGTCTATTGATTCCTTCTTTAAGAGATGGCTTTTCAACAATTATGGCGTTTTCTTAAAGTCTTTGCTTTAGATTTTAAGAGACCCTTTGACCAGAGAGGATCCCTATGTCGACACCTTCACCGGAAACCACCACCCAATCTTATAGTCCCCGTTCATCGGCGCTTTTTGCTGCCGTCCACGGAAGACACACTAAAATTGATAAAGTTTTAAATAATCTTGGAAGACCTGCATCTGTCTCGGAGTACTTTGGGCACCTCACCTTTGGTCTTGCACAGATGCGCGAAAAACTCCCCAAAGACGCTTATGCCAATCTTCTAAAGACTCTTGATGGTGGAAAGAAACTTCAGAAAGATACGGCTGAAGCAATTGCCTCCGCCGTTAAAGAATGGGCCGTTACTAAAGGCGCCACACATTTTTGTCACTGGTTCCAACCGATGACGGGCCTCACTGCCGAAAAACATGATGCCTTTATTTCTATACAGTACTCCCACCATTCGGAGCTCCGTGTGGTGGAGAGGTTTACCGGCTCTCAACTTCTTCAAGGGGAACCTGATGCTTCAAGCTTTCCCAGCGGAGGAATGAGAAGCACCTTTGAAGCTCGGGGATATACGGCCTGGGATCCTACGTCTCCGATTTTCATCGTCGAAGATGAAGGCGGTAAAACATTATGTATCCCCACAGTATTTTTTGGATACCACGGTCAAGCTCTGGACAATAAAACTCCACTTTTAAGATCCATCGAAGCCCTCTCCACCCAAGGGTGCGAATTTCTAAAATTATTGGGAGATGTGGACGTTAAGCGAATCAATGCCACTCTAGGCGCAGAACAAGAGTATTTTCTGGTTGATCGACACTTTGTTGCCCTAAGGCCTGACCTTATAATGACAGGGCGTACGCTCTTGGGCGCCCCTTCCCCCCGGGGACAACAACTAGAAGATCATTACTTTGGGTCTATTCCACGCAGAGTTAAAAACTTCATGGAAGACGTGGAACATGAACTTTACAAACTGGGAGTGCCGGTCAAAACACGCCACAATGAAGTCGCACCGAGCCAGTTTGAACTCGCCCCCATCTTTGAAGACGTCAATATCTCTGCCGATCACAATATCTTAACGATGGAGGTTTTAAAGAGCACGGCCCTTAGACACGGCTTGGTCTGCCTACTCCATGAAAAGCCCTTTGCAGGAATTAATGGGAGCGGAAAACACAATAACTGGAGTGTCAGCAATGACAAGGGCGAAAACCTTTTAGAACCGGGCACAACACCCCACCAAAACCTCAGGTTTCTTGCTGTTTTGGCAGTTGTTCTTCGCGCTGTTCATAATCACTCCGATATGCTCCGGGCTAGTATTGCCACCCCGGGCAATGATCATCGCTTGGGAGCCAACGAAGCTCCTCCGGCCATAATTTCTGTTTTCTTAGGTTCGATGCTCAACCAAATCCTAGATAGTATTGAAAGCGGAAAAGTCGCCCAAGGGACAGAAGGACAAATTATTGATTTGGGCGTGAGCAAGATTCCTAATATTTCAAAGGACTACACAGATCGTAACCGTACGAGCCCCTTTGCTTTTACCGGCAATAAATTTGAATTTCGGGCCGTTGGCTCTTCAGCGAATGTGGCCGTTCCAATGTCTATTCTTAACGCCGCCGTAGCAGAATCTTTTAAAGAATGTGCCGATGAACTACAAAAACTTTTGAAGACCAAGGGCAGTCGCGACGAGGCGGTCATCGAGCTGATTCGTGCCATAGTTAAAGACACTAAGGCCGTTCGCTTTGAGGGCAATGGTTACTCCGAAGAATGGAAGAACGAAGCCAAAAAGAGAGGGTTACCCATCCTAAGTTCGTCCGCTGAAGCCCTAGAGGTTTTTAAAGACGAAAAGGCCACAAAATTTTTGATCAATCAAAAAGTCCTGTCACAAGAAGAATTAAATAGCCGCTATCATATTAATGTTGAACGCTATGTGAAGACTCTGGAAATTGAGCTCAACACTTTAATGGAGCTCATATCAAGTCACGTCGTTCCAGCTGTCGAAAGGCAGATCACCTTCTTAAGCCAAACTCACCAAGGGCTCACTTCGGCGGGTCTTAAAAAGATCCATCTCGAGAGAACAAAGAATATTGAAGGAGTTTTGGAGTCTATTCTCAACGGTCATTCCGACCTAGGGGAAGTCATGGAGAAAGTCCACTCCCAAAATGACGAGACGGCAAAAATGAGGATGTTGACCTCACAAGCCCAACCTCTGGCTTTGAAGCTCAGGGAAGCGTCCGATAAAGCCGAGCAGCTTATTGCCGATGAGCTTTGGCCTCTCCCCAAATATAGGGAGATGCTTTTTACAAACACCCTCTCTTAAGATGGTCAAAAGTTAGACATTTTTCTTGAATTTAAAGAGCCCACGTTCTTTTTCCGATAGGTTATCAGGAGAAAAAGAACGTGGGAGCTGCTACCCGCCACAGAACTAAAATAATGCCGAGGCACCGCTTTAGCGATAAAGATAAAGAGGTCATTCGCTTTATTGATTCTAAGCGATCTCGAATTATGAGCACGGTCATCATCGACATTTCAGAGACCGGGGTGGGTTTTCTGACCTCAGCGCGGCTTGCTCCGAATATTGGCGAAATTATTAAAATGGATTTCGCCCCCCTTGGATCCATGAGAATGGCTTGTCAAGGGCGGGTTATTCACATGGAAGCTCCTCCTCAAAATACCGGTTGGGGCAAGTACCCCGGCACCGTCAAGGTCGGCGTCCAATTCTACAATTTACCTAAGGCCTACCGTGAAATTCTTCACAAAGTTCTAAAGAGGGCCTTTGAAGAATCTGGGCGGCAAGTTTCAGAGTACACTGACATTACGGTAAAAAAAGAGCCAGGCTGGCTGAGGAAGAACATTTGGAGCCTACTTGCCACGATCCTGATCCTCTCAGGAGCCGGCTATGGCGTTTACCTCTACGCCACTTCGGAACAGGGTTTAGACGATGAGAGACCTCGAGAAAGCACTTGGGCTAGTCAATTTTTTGAGCGAACAATCCACAAATAAAAATTAGTGCGGATTTTCTTTGACCAAGTTTCTATTCCAGTCTGGAATTCTCACGACGATGTCTTTATTACCCTGTGGAATACACTGACAAGCCAACCTCGATTTCAAGGAGTTATCAGGGGCGTTATCAAGCTGGTCAAGCTCTTGGTCGGATGCCTCGTTACAGGTCTCAAGCCCCTCTTCTACGATGATATGACAGGTAGAACAAGCGGCCACGCCGCCGCAGGAGTGCTCGATATCAATCTTAGCCAAACCTATGGCAATATCTAAGATACTTCCGGGCTCCCCTACCCCCCCGTGTTTAGAAAGGACCACGGGCACATCCACCGACTTATCCTGAGGTTTGAACGTCACTTTGTAAGTCTTCTTCATTTCCATCATGAACAAAGATAATCTGCCTTTTTCCCACTGACAAGGAGGGTTTTTGAGCCTTTCTCAGAGGAGAACTGCATATTTTCCTTGCACTTCCGCCCCTAGGGAGGATTGAATGGTGTTATGTAAATATATTGTACAGAACTTAACCTCTAAATAGGAGCAAGAAATGGCTACAAAAAAGAAAAAGAAAACCGCTGGAAAAACTAAAAAGAAAGCCGGTGGAACGTTCATGAAACCTTGCACCATCAGCGCTCAGTTATCTGAAGTTGTTGGAACCAAGGCCATTCCTCGTACGGAAGTCGTAAAGAAATTATGGGTTTATATTAAGAAGCACGGCCTTCAAGACACAAAGAACCGTCGCATGATCAATGCTGACGAAAATCTCAAACCCATTTTCGGCGGAAAGAAGCAAGTTTCTATGTTTGAAATGACGAAATACGTCAGCAAGCATCTTACGTAAGATTTGCTTTTAAAGTTTAATCTTTGAGAAAAGCCACCCTTTAGGGTGGCTTTTTTTAAGGCACTTCTGCCAAGAGTCCCCGTATCTCGCCCACAATATTTTCTAGCTGGGGCACACTGGCTTCTTCGAGGGCAGGATTCAAACCAATCCCGGGCAAATTTTGGCCTGCAAGGACCCTTGGTCTCGCTTCAAGTTCGTAAAAAAGCTCCTCGATGGTTCTTCGGGTCAAGTGCTCACCAAAACTCGTCACTTCCGTGTCTTCGTTCACAAAGAGCACTCTTTTTGTCTTCTTTATTGAAGACTTGATCATAGCCCAATCATAAGGATATAGAGATCGCATATCGATGACCTCAATATCCTTGCCTTCTCCAGCCAGATCCTCGGCGGCTTTTTTGCATAAAGGGAGGGTGCGCCCATAACTGACTACGGTGGCCTGACTTCCTTCTCTTACAATCTTCCCTTGACCTATCGGCACGACATATTCTTGAAGTTTGGGCCACTTCGGCTTCCAGTGAGTTCGATCTCCCAGAGGAGCGTCGATCATGCTTCGTAACTCTTTTTCGTCAAGAGGCTCACCCGGAATAAGCTCATCGCCTTTGACTCTAAGAAGGGCCTTCGGTTTTAAATAAAGAACGGGATTGGGCTCCTTAAGAGCGGCTAACATCAGGCCATAGGCATCCAGGGGTGTTGAAGGCATAACAATCTTCCAGCCGGGAAGCCTCGTGGCCCAGGCATCGAAACTATGACTATGATATATGGAGCCCCGAATTCCAGATCCTACTGGGGTCATCACCGTCATAGGCATCGGGAATTGACCGTAACTCGCCCAACAGGTGTTTCCGGCAATTTTCAAAAGATCAATTGTGTTGAAAATATAATCACAAAACTGAATCTCAGCAACGCATCGACTTTTAGCCAAAGCTAAACCCATGGCCATGCCAATTATGCCCCGTTCATCAAGGGGACTGTTCCAAGTCGTTTTAAGACCTTGAGTAGCGGTAAATACCCCTCCAAGGGGTGGACCGACATCTTGACCAAAGATATCTTTGAGATCCAAATTTTCTTCGCCAAAGTGAAGAGCCATTCTGATAGCTTGTGCAAGATTGGCCATTAGAACTTCCTCCAATCTGCATTTTCATTATCAGCATAAACAAAATCCCAGATGGATTCAGCCGTCGGGGCCGGTTCACTTCGGGCCTGTTCTAGTGCCTTCATACTTTCTTGATTGTATTTCTCATAGACATTTGCAATTTGATTTTTATCCATAATTTTATTTTTGAGAAGCTTAGCTTCTAAAACCGCAAGACAATCCTCTTCTTCTTTTACGAAATTAGCCCCCGAGGCCGATGAGTGGCCGTATAATCTCGAAACACAGGCCTGAAGGAGAAAGGGCTTTCGCTCTGTACGAACATAAGTTATGGCCTCTTGGAGGGCATGCCACGATTTTTCGACGTCATTACCATCTATAATATTCGTTTTTATGCCAAAGGCTCTTCCACGATCTGCAACATTTTTTTCTCCGTGTTGCCCTTCATAGGCTGTTGATATCCCCCAATGGTTGTCTTCAACCAAAATAAGAATTGGGAGCTCCCGACCGGGCCGGCTCGACCAAATAAGGCAACTGGCAAAATCGCCTTCAGCTGTGCCAGCATCTCCTCCTGTCACAATAGTAATCCCTTTAGATTTTTCTCTTTTTTGAGCCCAGGCCGTCCCCAAAGCCATCGAGTACTGCACCTCAATGGGTGATGATATCGGTGCCACATTCCATTTTCTTATGGCGTAATGGTTACAAAAGTTTCGCCCATGGGAGGACGAATCGGTGGCTAGATTTTTCATCATACGAACACCATCGATCATGTCTAAACCCATGGCCACTAAAACAGGAGTAGATCGGTAGTGGAGATGAAGCCAATCATAGTCAAGCCCCTCCCCCTTTTTTAGGAGCAATCCGAGAGGAACATCAAAGGCCTCTTGCCCTGGCCCTCCAATCCAAAAAAAACCTTCACCGGATTTATAAATCCTGATGAGTCGTTCTTCGAGAAGGCGTGATTTGACCATAAGGTCGTGAATTTTTGTAAGCGGTAATTTTGAATCTTTTGTCATGCATTGGAGGATAATAGTGGGTTTTATTGAAGTCAAACTGCTTTGACTTCAAAATTGATTGGAAAATAGGATATTTAAGAATAGGGTTTCCCTTAATGGAGTATCCTGATTCGCTAAATCATGTAGGGCTTACGGAAAAGCTTATCGATACTAGTCTTGATGGCGTGATCGCCTTTGATACAGAGTTTCGATATACGATTTTTAATCCAGCCATGGAGCGAATATCTGGATTGCCCAAGTCTGCGGTTTTAGGTCGGAGCGCCTTTGAAGCCTTTCCCTTTCTTTTAGAAGTAGGCGAAGACGAACATTTTAAAAGAACAGTTCAGGGACGTCCCAGTCTTTCTCAAGGACACTACACCGTCCCAGAGACCGGAAAGACGGGGAACTATGAAGCCCTTTACTCCCCGCTTTTTGATTCTACAAAAAAAGTCGTAGGGGGGTTTGCTATAATTAGAGAAGTTACGGAGTGGAAGCGCACGAGACGGATTCTTGAAGAAACTCAAGTCAAATTGGCTACACTTAATAATGTCACCAGTGACGCCATCATCACCTGTAATCATTTTGGAGAAATTCTTTCTTGGAATAAGAGCGCTGAAACAATATTTGGATATATTGGATCGATTCCTCTTCCCAAACATTTAGAGTCCATCATCCCGGGGTTTAGTTGGGAAAGTGATATTAAGATCGCTGGAAAACCATATGACTTAGAAACAAAACTTCGAATGCATGGAATTAGACAAAACGGGAGTAGCGTTCCGATCCAGATTTCTTCATCACGCTGGACTTTTGCTGATAGAATTTTACTCACCCTTTCTATCCGCGATCTTACGGAAATTAATCACTTTGAGCATAAAGCTGACGAACAGCGTGAGATCAGCGAGGCCGTCCTTGAAATTCATGAAGCCCTTCATCAGGGTTTGGTTTTAGCAGAACTTCATACCCATAAGCCGTTATATATTAATCAGGCTTATGCTAACATGTTGGGCTACTCCGTAGATGAATTGATGAAGATGCCCGACTTACTCTGTCTTCTCAGACCAGACCAACTCCCTTTAATGAAGAAACGCATCGCGAATCGAATCAAATCTGAGCGGGGTAAGGACTTTAGTGAAACCGTTTTAATGCACAAAAAAGGCTTTGAGGTATATATCGATGTGGCCATGAAGGAGATCGAGACAACGGCTGGGTTGGCTTCGTTCAACATAATACGGGACATCACTCATAGAAAATTGAGTGAGCAGGCCTTAAAAAAATCCGAGAGACAATTTCGCTTTATGTTTGAAAAAGCAAGAGCGACGGTTTGCCTCTTAGACGAGAATGGCTCCATAACTAATCTCAACCCCGCATTCGAGACAACCTTAGAGCATCCTCGGATTGACTGGATTGGAAAACCTTTTCTTCTCCTCGTTAACCCCGAAGATTTAGGCAAGTACATGGAATGCTTTAACGGAGCAAGAACCTCCAGTAACGAGTATGAAACCAAGGTCCGTCTAGTCAAAGGAAATCTCGAGAACGTGGAAGTCGAAATTTCAGTCGCGGGAATTTTAGATGATGGCCAGGTGGATACGATCATGCTCATTCTTAAAGGTTTATGAGTTCAGGTTGAACTCGTAATTTTTAATCTCTTTAGAATCTTTGGCGAATGGATCACGGCCCACGAAAGAAAAAAATACTTTATTCCCCTTCCTATCAAGACGGCAAAAAACACCTGATTCATTTTCATATGGGCCAGCCCAGCAATCGCAACAGCCACATGCTGAGGCAGTGGACCAACCGAAATGAACCCCAGTCCCAGGTATCCATGCTCGGAGATGTACCGGGAGGAGTCAATCCACGATTTAGAAGTAAAGGCATTGGGGATAAAATAGGTCACGACGCTTTCTCCGTAAAGACTCGCTAAGTAGGCAAATGAAGTGGCTCCTATGGTGGAACCCACCGTGGCCCATGTCGACGCAAGTATCCATTTTTTGGGGCGAACCACAACCGCCGGAAGCAACAACGCCTCTACAGAAACGACAAAAACATAGGCATCGGCTGCAGCAAGAAGCGCCAGCATCGGGTCATACCACCACTGTCCGGAGTACTGTTCTAGATAGGCGAGAATTTTTTTTAGAGAACCACTTATCTTGCTCATGACCAAAATGTATAAAAAAACCCGGATACCTGCAAAAGATATCCGGGTTTTGATGTACTAATTATGGTCTACGCTACTGCCGGTACGGGTAGTAGGGTAGTAGCCGTACCCGCAGGTTAGTTGCCGGCCGCTACATTATTAGTCTTCATAACATTCAACCCTTCTTCAACTTTCGCTGTGAAGTCATTGAGCATGTTTTGAAGATCAGACATTGAAACCTTAATCGAAACACCAGGTGCACAATCGCCTTTTTTCGAGGTCACAACCGACATTATTGCGTCTTCGTCAGTAGCAGCCGGAGGCTTGTCTTGATTAAGCTTAATAAGATCGCCTTCGGAAACTTCGCACTGGTAAGTCTCATCACTGTTGGGAAGCTGAGCATCCCCAGAGATCGTCGTATTGACCGCAAAAATATGAGTCAATATGGCCTGACTTACATCCGCAACGTTTCCTTGCTGAATGTCAGTAGCAGCTTGAGTAACCTGATCATCAGTTTGAGCTACGATGGGATCAGGCACAGGAGCTTCAACCTGGTTAATTACAGGCTGATTTGCAGCAAGTTGAGCAGCTTCTTGATCTCTAGCGGCCTGATCTGCTGCGAGTTCATCCGCATCGGCTTGAGCATTAGCTGCTTGTTCTGCAGCCAATTCCTCAGCTTGGGCTTGAGCTTCGGCCACTTGCTGATCATAACGCTGTTGCAAGTAAGCGGCCCAGAGGTAGTCTGCCAATAATTCGTTGGCCCTACGATAGTGGTAACGGGGACGGAAGTAGTAACCGTATCCCACGTTCCAGGTGTAGGTCACGAAGGGAGTGTAACCAAAGGAACACCCTGCCCACCAACAGTAGTTGTAGGGGTTATTCCAAGCGACCCAGCCTCCGGGTGTATAATAGATGCCGTACCACGGAGCCCAAATTGGAGTGTAAACACGAACAAACCAACCACCATGATCTCGGTGATCATAATGTCTGTCAAAGTCATAGTCTCGACCATTGATTCTGGTCCTGTAGTTACGCTCGACCACCTCAACTCGTTTGTTGTTCACAATCTTCACTGAGGTCCTTTCAATAATTACGTTATTGTGGACCTCAATTTTTGTAACATTCTTCTGGCGGGTGACGACTTGGCCAGGGCTCTTCTCAACAATCGTTCCATCTTTCTGCTTGGTGACGGTGTGCGATTGAGTGAAACTTGACCCAGGTAGCACAGTTTTTTGGCTACCATCCTTTCCTTTGACAACAGTTGCTCCTGACGTAAGGAACGTTTTCGTTGCACCTGTCTTAGGATCTTTTTTCGTCTTCACAACCGCAGGGGGCGGTTTTACAGAACCCGGAGGACGCTTAGCCGGTGGCTTCTGTCCTGGAGGAGTTACTGGTGGTTTCTGTCCTGGAGGAGTTACCGGTGGCTTCTGTCCTGGAGGAGTTACCGGTGGCTTCTGTCCTGGAGGAGTTACCGGTGGCTTCTGTCCTGGAGGAGTTACCGGTGGCTTATGCGAAGGCTGCTGAACTGGAGCAGCTGGTCTTGATGGTTCAGGGGCTTTTTGAACCGGAGCTGGTGCAGGTGCAGCCGGTCGCGAGGGTTCAGGCGCACGCTGCGGAGGCTCTGGTGCACGCTGTGTGGGCGCCGGAGCTGACTGTCTCGGTGGTTCAGGAGCGCGCTGTGGAGGCTCCGACCGGGGTGGTGGCGATGATGGCGCACTATTATGTGCTGGCGCTGGCGATGGATGCTGACCTTTTTGATCTGCAATAGCCATCGATGCCGTTGAAGCGATATACACCGCGACCACAGCAAAGCTAAAAAGGTTTTTCATTTGTTCTCCCATTTTTTTGGTTAGATAAACTTCCCGGGGGAACACTAAGCGAATGACATGCCATTTAAGAAATTGGACTCAACCCGCCGCTGCGCAGTTTTGAATTCTGCAATCCTAAAAGGTTTGCAGAATTTTACAGTTTCTTAGAAATTTATATTCACAAGACAGGTCTTTTCAGTTTCCTTTTGGCACTAGACCAAATTTTTTGGACTCAAAATGTTCCAAGATTTAAGATTTCCATTTTTTGTTGGAATTCAATTACTTACCGAATGACCTTGACGTAACGATTTATTGGCATTACAAGCTTGTTGTACTTATTGTGTCTGTCGCGGGGTGGAGCAGCCTGGTAGCTCGTCGGGCTCATAACCCGAAGGTCAGAGGTTCAAATCCTCTCCCCGCTACCAACTAAAAAAGTTGGTAAAAAGACGGAAATACAAAGGGTTAGAAAAAACTTCTAACCCATTTTTTTTGCTCAAAATCTGGGGCGTGTGACCAATTTGTGACCAACGGAAATGAGTACAAGGCTTTACTGCAAGGATTTTCAATTTTTGCTGCATTAGATTTTTAAGTTTGCCCGCCGTATAAGCGCCAAATGGCTAGACCAGAAAAATTCAGAGATAAATGGCGAATACGTTGGACCGACGCCGATGGGGTTAGGCATAGCGAATTGTACGACAAATACGATGATGCCGATTTCATGCTTGCAAAGCATAACATAGAGGCCAAAGAAGTTAAGCGGTCACTTCGAGTACCGATCGCTCCTAACAAAACCTTTGAGGACATTTGTACCTATTGGCTAAAGAACAGAGCCGTTCAAAAGCGTGACGGCGGCAAGGACGACGAAAGCATCATTCGGTGTCATCTCAAGCCTAATTTTAGCAAGTACAAGCTTTCCGAGATTGGCCCACGGCAAGCTGACGAATTTGTTTTGGCCCGTGCCCACCTTGACAAAAAGACCGTCTTTAATCACCTAACTCTTTTGATTTCTATGCTCAACGCCGCCGTTGATATTACTTGGCTTTCTCAATCTCCGCGCATCAAAAAGCCGAGAGTTAAACTTCTTTCCAAAGATTTTAAATTTTTGAGGACATATGAGGAAATACAACGTCTCCTTATGGCCGCGCAAGTTGAGGGTGAGATGATTTTCAGTCTCTTTGCGTTCGCGATTTACACTGGAGCTAGGGCGGGTGAGGCGGCGGGACTTCTGAAAGATGACATTGATTTTCCTAATAGACAAATCACCATTCAAAGAAGTTTTCGCGGCCCCACAAAATCAGATGAGGTCAGACACGTACCAATATTTGATCCTTTACTACCAATCCTTAGGCGATGGGTCCTTTATAGCTCATCGAAACTAGTATTCTTTAACAGCGCCGGCAACATGCTCCATAAATCCGACAGAGCCTTTCAAGAGGTCTTGCATCGCGTTTTAGTTCGCGCCGGTTTTCCAAAGATTGAGCGCAAGGGCAAGACTCGGCACTACATCTCGTTTCACGATTTCAGACACACGTTTGCGTCTCATTGGATGATGAGTGGGGGTGATATCTATAAGCTTAAAGACATGCTTGGTCACAAATCCGTCACGATGACCGAGAGATATTCCCACTTGGCCCCCCAAGCTTTCGCGGGCGATTATGGCCGCTTGGGTACCACGTCAATAATTGAGACCGCAAAGGTGTTTAGCATTGCCAAGGATTGATCCGTACTACTGCAATGTTTTTCAAATTTCACTGCATTAGATTCCAGTTATAAAAAACCATACATTCCATTTTCAACAATGGCCTCAAGGAGCGCCTTAAATGAAAGGGAATATATGGAAAGCATAGTCAACCAAGAATTTATTGACTACAAACAACTCGCTAAAAAAATAGGATTGCCAATGGGAACGCTCTATTGCTTGGTCTCAAAGCAAGAGATTCCCCACCATCGCTTGGGCCGTCGGCTCGTACGTTTTTCGCTTCTCGAAATTGAAAACTGGTTGCGTGCGCGCCAAGTAACAATAAAAAACAATGGGGGCGACAATGAGTGCACCAAATGAACTATGGCCAAAGCCTCCGGCGTCAGAAGTATTTCGAGGGCTTGCCTGCAAAGTCGTGGAGGTCGTTGACACCGAGGCCGCCCCCATTTCTTTATTGATACATTTTTTTGTCGCCATCGGAAATATCTTTGGCCGCGGCCCCTACTGTAAACTTGGCGGTAGCAAACATTTCTGCAACCTCTATGCGATAGTATGCGGCGACTCATCCAAAGCTCGTAAAGGGACCGCATGGGCACAAATACGCGAGATTATAAAGTCAGTTGATGAAAATTGGTACTCTCAATGCGTTAAGTCTGGCCTTTCAAGTGGCGAGGGGCTTGTGTATCAAATTCGTGATTCCGTTGATTCTGGCGAGGGCAAGTACGACCCGGGCATTTCCGATAAACGCATTCTTGTTAGTGACACCGAGTTTGCGGCGACACTGAGAAATCTAAGAAGAGAGGGCAATATTTTATCCACGGTGATGCGTGATATGTGGGACGGTCAACCTCTAGGAACGATGACAAAGTCGTCTCTTGCCAAGTGCCAAGAACCTCACGGCTCACTCATCGGGCATATCACTTTGTTCGAACTAAAGAGCGAGTTGAGGTCTGTCGAAATTTCTAACGGATTTGCTAACCGTATGCTTTGGGTTTGTGTCAGACGAGCAAAAATTTTGCCGGAGGGTAGTGATTTTAATATTCATAAACTTGACGAGGTTATTCGTCGGCTCAAAGAGGTGGTTCAGTTTGCAAAGTCAGTTGGCGAGATGAGCAAGGATACCGATGCCTCCAGTCTCTGGTATGAGATTTATACGATCCTTTCAGAGTCGGAGGACAATGCTTTCGGCGGCGTGACCTCTCGGGCCGAGGCACAAGTCATGCGGTTAGCGTGCATTTATGCGCTCCTTGACCTTTCGCCAATCATAAAACGTGAGCACCTTGTATCGGCTAAGGCGCTATGGGACTACTGCGAAAACTCATGCCGATTTCTATTTGGAAATTTCGATTCGATGACCAATAAACTTTTGGAGGCCTTGAAAGAGGCGCCGCAAGGCCTGACTCGAACAAATATCCGAGATTTATTTAATAAGAATAGTGACAAGGATAGCATTAACCGAGCGCTGAAATGTCTAAAGGATGCAAGCTTGGCTTGGTGTCGGCATGAAAGAACTAGCGGCCCCAAGTCCGTTGAGCGATGGTTTTACGGGTTACGACCGTACGACAATGACGACATTCAGACCAATGGTCGTGCCGGTCGTGAGGACGTTGGCGATTTTGCATCCCAATAGATACTGTAAAAGTCCGATCAGCGTCTCAACAAGGATGTCGTGCGGCAATTTTAATCGTGCCGCCCTCAAGCCTTTGAGAGTTTTACTTGGTGTCGACTAAGCGATAACCAAATTCAGTCGTTGGGCCAACTCCAAATTCAGGTTTTCCGGCTTTTGAATATTCAGAACTAGCGCACCAAAAACCGGCAATCTTGCCTTCTTTTAGAGCAACGCTGAAAAAACCAAGGTCAATTCCACGGTCGTGAGCCATTGTCGGGGTGATAATGCATTGACGTCCGCCTTGTGATCCAAAAATTTTCAACGCATTGCCATTGTAGGATTTGTCAGTCCAACCGCCAAATTCGATCATCTTGATTTGACCGTCTTTTTCGATAACATCATTATTCACATATAAACTCATTGTGGAGGTTGCCATAGCATTTGTAGCCATTAAGCTAAGAACCACCATCAAAATCTTTTTGGACATAAACATATCTCCTTTTGTCAATTAACCTTTAATTCAAGTTCAGTATCCAAAGTTAGCAATTTGATTGCCAACGCATTAAGAGGCACACCCACTCTAGGTGAAATCGGGGCAGTAAATTTTTTAAAATGGGTGCCTAAAATAGGCCTAAATTTGGGGTTGATTATTGGATTTATCAAGGTATTTCATAGCCCAAGACCTCTAAACCATCCTTGATGATCTTGCGCATTTCGGTCTCAGTTAAATCGCTATATTTTATAGGCCCGCCGCTATCACCCGTCATTTGAATATCTTTGCGATGCCGCCAATGAATCATATTTTGAGCCATGAAAATTGCTGAGGCCGCGTTACCCGTCGGGTATTCGAATACCTTTGTGACTGTCTTGTGGCCCTCCTTATCGAATGATGTAACCTCAGATTTCAGTCGCGGAGGCAATTGCCCCGTTGCCATTCGTTTAAATAACTCCTCAAACCACAATTCAAGAGCGGCTTGCCCTCTTTTAAAAGCATCGGAAAAATGCACATTGGTCAGTGCCCATTGATATAGCGTCTCTCTTGATACTCCAACCTTTGCGGCGAAAGAAGTGAGTGAGCCACCCGAGCCCATGTGACTCACGATTTGTTCACAATATTTAAATGAGAATTTAGTTGGCCGACCGGGAAATCCTTTTTTCATTTGCTCCCCACAAAGCATCATCGCCGCAAGCAAATAAATGCTCAAGCCCTAACATCTATTGGCGTCAGAAAAACCTCATTATCTTTGAGATGGCGTTTGCTAGTCGGGACGACCGCTAACCTGATTTAGAGTTTTTTTGCGGTTGGAACCTAGGCGATGCTCAATTATTTCAGCGGCTAAATGAAATTCATCAATGTTAATTTCCATGTCAGCATCCGGGTTTTTAATAGTCTCGTCAATAATTCTCAAGCTTGCAAAGTACATAGGATTCATTTCTTTGACTTGCTTTTTGATTTGCTGAATGCGTCGCTTGCTTAGCCCAAATATGATTTGACCCACTCGGTCCAATGCCAAATCGGAAAGGCACCAAACCTCCCCTCGAAATTTGTGATTTTTCTTAAAATTCTTAAAGTCACTTGGATTTGTCATCAATCGCTCAACTTGTTTGTCGGAAATTTGGTAGGTCATTTTATTTAACATTCTTTTGATGAGCAACTTTTGGACCTCGTTGCTAAGACTCCCAGTTTTTACTGACAAATAAATCCTAGTCAACCTTTCAACCATTTCATATTGCCGGCGAAATTCTTGAAATTTGGTGATGTGATTTTGATATCTTCGATGGGCCGAGAGAATATCTCGAAAAAATCTCACGGCCTCCGGAGTGGGGTCAAAGAGACCGGGGCGTTGAAATTCATTTAATAGCAAAGGAATGTTCATAAATATTTTATCAATCTCGGTGAGGTCTTCTTTTGTAAACTGATAAGACAAGCTCCACGTCCTTTCATGTGCCCATTTTGTGACTACACAATGCAATGACGCGGCAAGATTGGCAAGGATGACATGGTTGACAAGGTATCAAAAGTGATTAAAGTGCACCGTCAATTAAATGGCCTCTAGGTTACCAGGCTTCATCCATTCCCCTTTTGGCCACTCCAGGCGACGTCTACGAAAAATCGTTTTTATCGGTTTTTGGCACCCAGGTTGCTCTACTGTTTGCCAAGAGGTGTTCTTATGAAGAATTACTTGATCTTAGTGATTTCCACTGTCTTCGCTCTTTACAGTTCGCTGACGTTTTCTGCCAGTGGAGCAGAGACTTCAAAAGGGCAAACGCTGGAGATCACTATACAAAAAACAATAACCCTCTATCGTCCGACTGATGACATGATTTCACGGTGGCTTAGTAATGGAAAAGGTAGGAAACCAATTCAAATGCCCTACAAAGCGTTGTTTCAAGAAGGAAAACAGTTGGACTTATTCAAAAGTATTGTAGAGCCTCAGGCATCATGTGAAATCAATTTATTCAAAAGGCCCTACGCTTCCAACATGCCTCCGGGGGTGGACCTCCAACCACAAAGGGTTACTGCGGTAATCTTTGAAGATGATTATAGTTTGTCTTCTAGCGCAAAGTTCACAGATCCATATACAAACAATGAGTTTGAGATTCAGTGTTATATAGACCGAATCATGAAGACACACATTTTACCGCTAAACTTGAACTCAGCTTTTGGGACCTATTTGAAGGGTGAATAAATCCCCTCCCTTTTAGAAGATTTTTCTCATCGAAACTCTCGTTACGGCTGACTGTCTCCTTATCCTGGATTTGACCACAAAGTCACAGGCTCATAGGTCGGACCGCCAAGATTTGTTCGGTCAACCGACCATCCCCAAAACTTCTTAGACTTTTTGTACCTGAACTGCTGAAATTTTCGGCAGCAACGGCGGGTTTTTCAAAGTTGCAATCAAAACAAGGGGGCTGGAGATTTCTGGCTCTCCTTTGTTTAAGTGCTGCAGTCTTTAGAGTTTTTAGTTCTTCATGTTGTTGTTCGCTCCATTTGGATGTATAGACTTCCGCAGGCCTTCCCCCTTTGTGAGTCGCAAGCGGAATGACTTCGTTGTGTTGTCTTAAATAAAAGGAGGCCTTCCTTGTTAAGTCTTGGATGGTGTTAATACCTTGATGGTAGAGATAGTTGTTCTTGAGCATTCGAAAAAGGCTTTCGATCATCGAATTTGAATAATGTATGTCGACTTGGGCTAGACAACGCCTCAGGTTCTTTGAAGTAACAAACTGAAGAACTTTACCGTTGTTATTCTCTTTTCCCGGATCCATCATCACCGTGGTTAAGGTTGGGTTTCCAAGAAGCTGAATAGCCTTTTTCTTGGCCAGAGCTATTGTTTCCACCGTGTTTTGGGCATTTATCTCCTCTGTTACCCGCCAAGCCAGGACATATCTTGAAAAATTGTCGATTATCGCCTGAATGTAGAGCTTATACCCAGGCCGAATGTTTACAACTGTCACATCGAGGTGCCATATTTCATTTGGTCTTTTAGCCCTGACTGGTTCAGGTATCATCTAGTACGCCGTCAAAAAAGTTTTTCCCCATCGCTACTATATAAAATTGATGCCATGCTAAACTTTCAACCAGTTCAGGGACGGGAACATGGCACCATTGAAAGTTCGCTTGAGTGGCAAGCAACGGGAAAAAATTCGTAATTTGCTCAAGTATGAAGAACCTCGCGTTATCCGCAGAGCCAATATTCTGAATTGTCTGCATCTTGGCTACGGCCCTATTGAAATTTCTCAGATTCTGAACGTTGATCGAAAGACAGTGACCAACGTTGCAAACACGTATTTGGAATCAGGTCTTGATGCGGCACTTTTCGACGAGGAACGATCAGGGAGGCCCATTGATTTTGATGATCGCGAAAGATCAAGAGTTGTGGCGATGGTCTGCTCCGACCCGCCCGAAGGGTGTTATCGCTGGACATTAGATTTGATTGTCGAAGAGGCTCAAAGGCGTGAACTCGTTGACGGCACTATTTCACGAGAAGAGATCAGAATTATTCTGCAAGAACATGACCTAAAGCCTTGGCAGGAAAAAATGTGGTGCATCGGCAAGCTCGATGCTGAGTACATAGAAAAAATGGAAGATGTTCTGGATGTCTATGCGCGCCCCTTTGACCCTAAAAAGCCAGTTGTTTGCGTCGACGAAAAACCGGTGCCGTTAATATCTGATAGCCGAGAGCGCATCAAAGCTGAGGGGCCTGGAGAGATTCTAAAGAAAGACTATGAATATGTGCGCGATGGTTCAGTAAATGTATTTTGTGGAGTTGAACCCAAAGCTGGCCGTTATTTAAATTCTGTTACAGAAACACGAACGGGATGGGAGTTTGCCAAGTTCTTAAAGTATGTTGAGAGGAGTTACCCAGATGCCGAGAAAGTAGTTCTTGTTATGGACAATTTATCGACCCACAAAGAGAAGCATCTTATTGAATGTTTTGGAGAAGAAGAGGGCAAGCAGCTGTGGTCAAGATTCGAGGTTCACTATACACCTAAACACGGCAGCTGGCTGAATCAGGCTGAAATTGCCATTGGCATCTACTCCCGCCAATGCCTCGGCGACGGCCGAATTGGCGACATGGATAACTTGATTCGGCAGACAAAAGCGTGGAACAAAAGAGCAAATCGAAAAAAACAAACCTTCCACTGGCGCTTCACAAAATCCAAAGCTAGAAAAAGTCTAGGTTACGATGGGGAAAAACTTTTTTGACGGCGTACTAGTAAGACCTAAGTTGACCCTGCAAATTCTTAATCCAATTGGCACCATGACGCCCTTGACCAATGGTGGACTCTCGCTCTACTACCATTTTATTGTCAAAAACCTTAGAGAATGGGTACCTGCTCGAAATGTGAAAATCTGTTGTATTGCGTACGAAATCTTTACCTCAAAGGGATCGATCGAAAAATTCTTATTGCCCATCTCCTTTAAAGGAAGAATGGTCCAATACGCGGGCAGACTCCACAGGCAATCGCCGGGGAAAAAGAATGTCATCATTTACGATTATTTAGATACTTGCAGCGGACTTACGGTATCAATGTATAGAAAGCGAGTTCATGCCTACAGACAAATGGGCTATCAAATTCATGCCCCGGAACATTCGTTGATAGCAAACCGAGGAATCCAACCAAGTTTATTCAAATAATAACTTTGCTTCAGGTTACTGTTATGAATTCAAATTCGAGATATTTTTGAATTTTCTTAAAATCAGAATTGTTTTCTGTAACTAAAAGAGCATTGTTTTCTTTCCCGCTCAAAGCAATTAAAATATCCCAGGTCAATTGCCTTCGTGTCCTGGGTTGAAAACTATGCTCATTAACCATCTTCCTCATGATTTGCCCGGCAATTACAAAGTTATCATCAGAAAAACCAATAAGTGGTATATACTTTTGATGTTGTTTTAGAATATTTTCTTCGGCCTTGGTTTTTACTCCGGCCCAAAGTTCCATAAGCACTATTTTATTAACTGTATATTGATGGGCCCCTTGCAAAAATTTCTCAATCTTAGCCTCATACTCAGGGAACCGAAGCAGATTAATGTAGACATTAGAATCAAAAAAGATGGAGTCAGGCTTCTTCGCGCTCATTCATGAAACCTTCCCATTTGCTCTTGCCCGTTGTTTTGCGGAAAATCTCTATGGCCTTACGATTATTGATGATGTTCCTTAGTGCCATCTCAACCGTTGCCGTGTTCTCTTTTTGACCCAAAACCTTCTTGGCTTCATGGAGAACATCCATATCTAATCTCATATTGATGCTTTGCTTTGACATACCCTTAATCTCCTAGTTTGTAGTTACATTATATTAAACTGTATCTACAAAGTCAATACTTTTAAACCTTAACTTCCATCCTACTAAATATCCCTCATAAAGACTATCGCCGGTTGCTACCAGTGCTACCAGCGTGAGTGCGTATTCATATAGATCGGTACGTTTCAGTGAAGACCACGACGGGTTAAGTGTTTGATTACTTTGAAAATGCGTTTAGATTTCAGTAGCTTGGAAGACGACGGAAATTTCCTCTCCCCGCTACCAAATTTAAAAATAAATAAAATCAAGGGCTTGGGTGGAAACACTCAAGCCCTTTTTTATTGCCTAAAATCGAAGCGAGGCCAGAGTGAGGCCACGCATCTTGCCCGTTCTAAAGGCATTGCCCCTGCCCCCTGCATAAAATCTCAGTTTTCCGTGCAGGAGATTTTCTATTCCATAAAGGCTACAAGGCGGCCCTATGGGTAAACCTGTTAAGCAAAGAAAGAAATGGCGAATTCGCTGGCTCGATGAAAGTGGGCAACGCAAAAGCGAAGTTTATGAAAAACGTGATGACGCAAAGTTTGCCCTCAGTCGGCATGAAGCTCATGTTGAAGAAAAAAAGAGGGGTCTAAGAGAGCTTGCCCCACCTAAGAAAACATTTGATGAATTATGCGACTATTGGCTCAAGAATAAAGCGCCTCAGAAGCGCAATCAAAAAGATGACGAAAGTGTTATACGGGCCCACTTGAGGCCTCACTTTGGTGGTAAATTATTATCTGAAATCAAGGGATCTGACATTGATACCTTTAAAATTTCAAAGCGGCATCTCAGTAACAAGACCATTTCTAATCAGCTCACACTTTTAATAACCATGCTAAATTTATCAGTCGATGAGGGGTGGATTAAGAAATACCCAAAAATTAAAAAACCCAAAGTAAGTATATTCAACAAAGACTTTAACTATCTGAAAACCAACACTGAAATTCAACGTTTTCTAGCGGCGGCCCACGCGGAAAGTAAGTTGGCTTTCACACTTTATGCGACTGCAATTTATAGTGGTATGAGAGAGGGAGAAAGGGGTCACCGCGTATGCGGAAAGATCAGGAGGTGGAAAGGGTTGGCACGTATGGATATGCTTTCAAAATCCCGGAGAAAACACCTCAGACAAACTTCGCAATGTTGTTTTATTTTGTGGGGGCAGCTTCATCTTTTGGGATGGGAATGCTTATTATGCTAAATAGATGATTCCCCTTCAGTGACCACACGAGCCATCGAGTTTTGTCCAAGTGAGGCGCGGAGCAATTAAAAATTGGCCACCGTTTTTTGGGCCAAATCAAAATCAACTACAATACGGTCATACAACGCTAAGGGTTTAAGCCTATCTCTTCCGTTCACCGTCTCTTTTTTTAATTTAATAAGTCCCAGGCCTTCTAAGATACGCACTTCTTTAGAGATGTATCCAAGATCCCCGTCAAATAATTTGGCAAGATCGTAGACGGACTCTGGATGATTTTCATGGATCAAACGAAAGAGCTGGAGTCGATTCTCTGTGGCCACCGTGAGCAGTGCTTTAAGAGAAGCGGACCTAAGCTCATCCTTTTCGACATGTTTTTTCCCAGACTTTGCCGCTTTTAGCATTTGACTCATCGCCTTTTTATAAGTGGCATTGGGATCATAGCGAAATGTAAATGTTTTCATTTTTATACCTCCACGTCAGCGCCAAAATGTTTCTTAATGGCGTTAGAGAAAAATTCACGAACCTCGTCTAACGTACGAACTTCGACCGGCTCCTGCTTCCCATCATCAAAATGCACATGAACTCCAAAAGGTTTATGACAATCAACCAAGACCCGATGCAACGGATTCTCAATTTCAAAGAAAATCCAGCTAAACCTAAACCGATCAAGAAAAAGACCTTTAGCCTTACCTTCACCTACGTCAAATAGGTCCATGTGAAGCCGACAAAGCATGCCTGTTTCTAGTTCCACAACACGTTCAACGTTAAAAACCTGGGTCGCCTTCACTTACTAGAATCTACCAATAGTTGATATTTTTGTCAAGTATGTATGAGGCATAAGGTTCATTTTTTAGAATTCCGTCGTAAATGGCACGGGACTTCGCCACTTTTCATAAGCGAGCGATTCCACCTCTCGATTGATATAATACCGATGGCAGTATCATGGGCAGCCTTCTTTTGAAGGTCAGCCACAACTTCGCCCAGGCTGCCTAGGCAAAGAAGGGTTGCACCAATTGTTAGAACGTTTAAGATAAACCGTATAGGTGAATGTATGAGCACATAAATCAGTGTGGCCAATGCAAAAATAAGATAGAAAAAGAGACAAAAGACAATCGCCAAGGATCTTTTGAAAGATTCAGGTTTTTTTCTGAACCTTTTTAACCAGTCTAAATTATCATTATTTTGAGACACCTCACTATAGTCCGCTTAATAAGAAACGGGGCAAATTCAGTCAGCTTGACGCTGTAACACTTATAAAACAGCAGCCACAGCTTGGCAGACTTAAGGATGTGGAAACTCTGAAGGAGTTTCAGTCCATGGGGCTAGAGGCATAAGAAGCCATAAAAATGGCTGAAAAAAACGATAAAGAACTTTGCAGAGCAGGAGCTTTCGATATTACGAATCGGCCCGATAATTTATTTAATGAAGGTCTTTGTGTGGACGGAGACGCCTCTAAGATAGCAAATTTCTACGGTAGACTCTTGATGGGACCTACCGCCATGACTATTAAAGTCTTCAGCGAATATAAGGGAAAACGGTGGCAATCTGGACGATATCGAACTATCGCTGATGGAACCAAGGTCTTAAACGGCTCTGCCCCTAACCTTCAAAACCTATTGCCAACGAAATTCGATGCAAAAGGGAAAATGTTAGAACTACCTGACGGAACCCTGGGTGGAACCACCCCCAAGGGAGATGCGATCAAGATCATCCGTTCTTACGATCCAAGTAAAGTTGGATCAACTCTATAAGGTTGTGATGAAAACACTTAAAGTCCTCGGAAAACAGCTAATCCTCAAAGTTCTCCCCATTATTGTGATTTCAGTAGTTGGGCATTGGGGAAAGGCCCAAGGAGTACCATCCCAATACGAAGAAATAAAGGCTGGCACTAAGGCGGTTTCTCCTCTAGTCCTGAAGAAAGTAAGATTTACTTCATGTAGAAACAAAATGTGCTACTCCCTTAAGGCGGCCTGTCGCCTGACATTATTTCCTCATATCAGATGTTTGTTTAGCGGTAAAACATGTAAATGGCTCGCGCCTTGGTCCCCAAACGCTTGAGGAGTCTCTTCTTAACTCCAGCTTCCAGGTCCCGACTTGCCGTGGCGGTGGAGAGTGTTTTGAAAAACTGGAGATAATCCTTTCTCTTAAATTCTCGATTATCAAAATGAGATTTCGCGAGTTCCAGTCGAGACTCCGCTGTCTGTGGCTCAGGGCGGAGCTGGTCAAAATACTCATTGATGGCCTCGATCATCGCCTTAAGTGAAAATTCGATAAAAGCGTTTGACGAGCCGGCTTTATCAGAAGTTTCTAATGCTTTGTAATATTCTTTCTGACGGCGTTTAATCACAGATTCGACAGGCACATATT
>Ga0206996_1060_pt1 | contig 29653 bp, 28 predicted proteins | sample Alteio_BWMinCont_2_FD_153467 | JGI IMG/M metagenome (GOLD analysis project Ga0206996, IMG submission 153467) | Enriched cells from forest soil in Barre Woods Harvard Forest LTER site, Petersham, Massachusetts, United States -... | ecosystem: Environmental > Terrestrial > Soil > Temperate forest >...
CCACCTAGAACGGTCCCGGTAGCCACACGGCCTAATGAACCGCCCCCTTCTGGAGACGGCAAATAAGGGAGTAAGGCATGGGCCAATCTACTTAAAGCGAGCGATTGTATATAGACGGTCCCAGGTCCCTTCAAATGGGCAAACCAAAGTCCTTCGCCCGAAAAAAGAATGGATTTTAAACCTCGCACCATTTGAATGTCATAAGTGACAGTAGACTCAAAAGCAGCAAGGGCCCCGGTTTCAACTCTTAGAGATTCCCCCTCTCTTAGAATGTATTTTATCGAGGCACCCCCGACGTGAATAAACGCCTTCCCTCGCCCCGACAAGGATTGCAAAATAAACCCTGATCCACCAAACAATCCAGCCCCAAATCGTTGAGTAAAAGCTGCTGAGATTTGAATTCCATTATCGGCGCAAAGAAAAACACCAGGCTGGCAAAGCCACCCGTTATTGGGTAAAACATCAAGTTCTTGAACATGACCAGGTGAGGGTGATGCAAAAGTACATTGCCCCGGAACTCTTGCTTCAAGCTCATTGACAAAAAAACTCGATCCACCAAAGGCCCTTTTCAACCCCGCCATAAACCCACCGCCAGTGGAGGTATTGAGCTCTATTCCATCAGAAAGTGAAAGCAGATGACCTGCCTCAGCGATAACTTTTTCCCCCGACGAAAGCTGACAAACAACAGCCTGAAGATCATTCCCTACGATTTGATATTGCGGCATAAATTAACTCTCCGTACAAAAAGTGCTCTGGTCCTTTTGAAGTGAGACCAGATTGTAGTTGATCATTTAAACTTTCTCCGTGCAAGATTGAGAGTAAAAGAGGAAGCTTTTACAGTGACACTTTTCTACACAACATGCCTTCTCATCTTAGCAAACTGCTTTATGACCGCAGCATGGTACGGCCACTTAAAATATCATCACTTATCAATTTGGCACGCCATCCTTATAAGCTGGATTATTGCATTTTTCGAATACTGTTTGCAGGTTCCAGCTAATCGGCTTTCCTACGGCGCATTTTCGGGATATCAGCTTAAAATTCTTCAAGAATGCATAACTTTAATTGTTTTCATTATTTTTGCCTGGCTCTACTTGGGAGAAGATCTCAATTTAAGATACGGAATTTCTATCGGTCTCATCGGCGCAGCGGTCGCCGTGGCATTCTATAAGTGAGCACCACGAGCAATGCTGTCCACAATAAGTCCTTTTGCCCTAAGGTTAATTCCCGAGGGCAAATCTACCCTTGAGCATATAATCTTCAACAAGATTTCCATTGATACTACTGGAAAGGCCCGTCAGTCTCATGGTTTCAATCCCCAAAGCTACCCCATCATTAATGTTGTAGAGTAGACCCATCGATAGCATAAGACCAATTCCAGAGGTGATGCTATAACTCACATTACCGGAAGTCACACTTGGAGCCATAAACATAAAGCCAGCACCTAAATAAGGTAAAAAGTTCCCCGACGGCAGATAGGCTCGAACCGACGGACCGAGGGTGAAAAGGGTGTTTTGCACGGAGTTATTTAAAATAGTTGAAGAGCAATTATAATAACGAAGAACTCCGCCGACGGAGAAATCCTTATTTAGCATATAATCATAATCGCCGCCTAAAGCGAATAGGCCTGAAGTTTGAAAGTTCGTCTGCTGTTGTTGTCCGTTAACTGTGCCAATCAAGGTATTATATCCAGGCGCTAAAAACCCAAATGCTCCTGAAATGTAGTTCCGGTGGGAGCTTTCTTCCGAGGAAACATACCGGGACCCGTGGTAGCTACTCTGGCGAGATTGAGCCTGCGCTAAAACACTCACCAAAAAAACTGAAAGCAAAAAACCCGTTTTAAGAAGTGACATTTTTGACCTCCATATTTTAAGAGAGAATTGTTATTTTTAAAACTCAGGAAGTCAATGCTTAAGAGCTGTACGATTAAAGCCAATTCCGGTAAAGGCATTCCTGAGTAAATTGGACAGATATGAATTTAGACCAGCAACACTGGCCTGCTCGACACCTCCTACGGGAAGAAAGCGACCCCCTTTAGGACTAAAGCCGCTTAATGTGGGGGCTGAGGTCGTCCTACTTGACATTCACAAAACTGATCACATGTTTGACTCATGAGTGAAGCTAACTTAAACAAAGGAGGACATTTATGAGATTTGGAATAACAAGAAATTTTTTGACCCCTCGTGAGTTTTCACCTTGGTTTCAAGGGATCCAAGGATTTGATGACGTGATGAATCGTTTTATGGATTCTTCTCGTTTGACACCGCAAGAATCCTTTAACCCCCCTTGCGATGTGGAAGAAAACGATTCTCACTACGTTATGAGTTTTGACCTTCCAGGAGTATCAAAAAATGACATCAAAATTGAAGTGATTGGTAATCAACTCACCGTTTCAGGAGAGCGTAAATCAGAAAAGCGCGACGAGAAAAATAATCGTCACCTCATTGAAAGGTATTATGGTGAATTTACCCGGACCTTCGAACTCCCTACGGCTATTGAGAGTGGCAAAGTGGAAGCAGCCTTTAATAATGGCGTTCTAGAGGTCATGCTCCCTAAGGCCGAAGATTCCAAGGCCCGTCAAATTAAGATTTCTGAGGGCCATAAGCTTGAACAAAGGGACGTCAAGGTCTCATAACCCGTTAAAACCCATGGGGGCTCGCCTCTTTGGCAGCCCCCCCAATATGGGGCTTGCAAAATTTAAGGGGGTCGAATAGAAACCTTCGCAAATGGGGAGGGGATCCATTTGCGCCTTGGGGTACTTTTCGTTCTATTATTTTCATCTCTTGGTTTAGCAAGATCTATTCGCGTCATGCCCCTTGGAGACTCAATCACCCAAGGGGGGTACACAATAAATTCTCAGTATGTCCCCGGAGAAGGTGGCTATCGTAGCTTTCTCCTACCCTGGCTCAAAAAGAAGATTCCTGGTTTAGAGGCTGTTGGTTCCCTTTCCGACGGACCGAAATCCCTGTCCGATCCTCGACACGAAGGCCACGCAGGATGGCGGATCGATCAAATACAAAACAATATTGTAGATTGGCTGGCCGAGTTTAAACCCGACGTTGTCCTTTTGATGATTGGGACAAATGATTTTACCCAAAACTGGGATATTCAAAATGCCCCTGCCAGACTTCAAAAACTGGTAGATACTATTTTGAATCAATCTCCAGACCTTCAGCTCTTCTTAAGCTCGATAACACCGACAAAGGATAACTCTCTTAATGCCAAAATTAAAATCTACAATGATGCCATTCGAGACATTGTTATAATGAAAAAACAAATGGGAAGGAACATCAGCTGGGTGCCAATTTTTGAAACGGCTGGCCTGGCTTATTCAACGGGGGATTTAGTAGCTGACGGGGTCCACCCCACTCGTCAGGGATACAAAAAAATAGCCCATGCTTGGTTTAAACAGTTCTAAGTCCGGTTTGAAATTCTTTAGTAATCCTTTCTGTTGTTACGACCCGAGCCTGCCGAGGGAAAACTTTTTCAGTTAGAACCCGATGAACTTCATCATCGGAGTCAAAACATGCATCCTTAACAACCACGCATTGAAAATCCAAATCAGATGCTTGCCTGAGAGTAGAAAGGACAATTCCACTTGTAGAAATGCCAAAAAAAATAAGAGTTTTTATACCCTGAGATCTAAGAATCATTTCGAGGTCATTTCCAGAAAATGCACTGACTCTGTGCTTGATTACAATAATTTCTCCCTCCAAGGGCGAGAGCGTATTGTGAAAGCTTGAAGATTCTGAACCCAGAAGAAAGAGGTCCCCTTGCCGAACTCTTTCAAAAATAGGATGATTAGAAGTTATTTCTGGATAACCCGGTCGAAACCCAAGCCCTACATGTATGATCGAGACAGAAGCTTTCCGCGCTGCATCCAATGTTTCTGCCGCTGGCTTAAAAATATGGCTTGCCCCAGGAACAAAGCCCACTATTCCGTTCTGGAAGTCAAGAGCAAGTAGAGCCGTACTTTTTAGATCAAGAGTTTCTGTTCCTGCCATAAAGTCTCCTTAAGATTTTTCTTTTTAAAAGATCATTCAAAATCTTTATCTTTTAAGCTGAAGGCGTCAATATTCTTTACTTTACGTGAAGCTAAAACACTCGCTATCCTAACCCGTTAAGAGGTAGAAAATTATGACAAAAAAATCAAACTGGTTCCCAATTCTCAAAAACAAAATTGCGGACCAAGTCCAAAGTTATCTCGACTCATTAGATAAAGAAATTTTTCTATTTGAAAAAAGATTTAAGAATCTTAAGAACCCCAAATATTGGTTAGGAAGCCTCACCGGGGCGAGCCTCTATTTTTTATACCGTTTTGAAGTTTCTGGGGACAAGCGATATTTGCAATCGAGCGAGTCGATGATCGTACAAGCCACTGATACCCTGGGAAAACGCCCAAGTATAGACGCCCTTTATTCAGGATTTACAGGGCTCGCATGGGTTATTGAATATTACCGAAATTTAGTCCAACTGAAAGTAAATAAAAAAGAGGACCCCAATAAAGACATCGATGACTACCTAGTGGCCAAGCTAAAGGGAAAACTGAGATTGAATAAAACTTTGGGCCGGTACGGACTCGTGGATGAGTTAGTGGGTTATGGAATTTATGGACTAGAGCGTTGGCCTCGGGGACAATCTCCCCAACTCTTAAATAATTTAGTAAAAATTTTTAAAAACAAGGCGACTTACAGTAGTCGGGGAACAGCATGGTTTACTCTAAAGGAAGACCTGCATCCTAATGAAGTAAAGTACGAAAAACTAACGGAAGGATATTACAATTTAGGTCTTGCCCACGGTATCCCAGGAATTATCGGTCTTTTGTCCGGAGTTCTAAAAGCCCACCACGGAACGGATGAAATCAAGAACCTGTTACGAGAATCCGTCAAGTGGTTCCTCTCGGTGGATAATGGAAAAAATTACGATTACAGGCTCTCTGAGAATTTACAGAAGATGGGCATAGGAAAAGGTCGTCTCGCTTGGTGTTACTGCGACCTCGGAGTTGCACCCGTTCTCGTTAATGCCGGAAGAGTTCTCAAAGATAAATCTATTGAAAAACAAGGCCTTATTATTGCCAAACGAGCCGCGGCTTTACCAGAAGCAAAATCGTTAGTGGGGGATCCTTTCTTTTGCCATGGAAGCTCAGGAAATTTCCATATTTTTAATCGACTCTACCAGTCCACCGGAGATCCAAGATTTAAAAAAGCTTCATTGAAATGGGCCGCCAATACTTTAAAAATGCTTAAGAATAAGAAAAAATTTCACAACTACCCCCCTATAGGCCGGTTTGAAATTCTAATGGGATTTACAGGCGTAGGACTAAGCCTACTTTCTGGAATTTCAGAAGTTGAACCTGGATGGGATAGGTTCCTTTTGCTAAGTTAGACCGTAAAACTTTTTTAACTGGAGAGTGCCATGATGAAGTTTTTCTTTCTTATATTGACCTTGGGTTCATTTTCGGCTCAGGCCAAGCTCATAAAAAAAACTATAGAGTATCGAGATGATTCCAACTTATTTGAGGGCTATCTGGTTTATGACAACACCATAAAATCTCCACGACCGGGAGTACTCGTCGTCCACAATTGGCTGGGTATTACTGACGAGACGAAAGCAAAGGTGGAAGCCGTAGCTGCTCTCGGATATGTAGCCTTTGCTGCAGATATTTATGGAAAGGGTGTGCGTCCTTCAAAGGCTGAAGCTGGCGCCATAGCTGGCAAATTTAAAGGGGATCGCCAACTCCTTCGTAGTCGCGTTAATTTGGGGCTTCAGACTCTTTCGACTCAAAAAAATGTGGACCCCAAAAACCTTGCCGCCATCGGATATTGTTTTGGAGGTACAACTGTAATTGAGCTTGCCCGATCAGGGGCAGATATCAAATCTGTTGTGAGTTTTCATGGAGGATTAGATAGTCCCTCACCGAAAGGCGGAAATGACATAAAGGCAAAAATCCTAGCTCTCGCTGGTGCCGACGACCCCTTCCAAAAGCCAGAGGATCTTTTGGCTTTTCAAGCTGAGATGAGAAGCTCAAAAGTTGATTGGCAAATGATTCAGTACGGCCGCGCCGTCCACAGCTTTACGGAAAAGGGGGCTGGAAGTGACAATTCAAAAGGAGCCGCCTATAATGAATCCGCTGACCACCGTAGCTGGCAAGCCATGAAGGATTTCTTAAAAGAAACATTATAAACGGCCCTTAAAGATCGGTTACTTCTTTGCGAATTCGAAAACGGCGACTTCCCCTTTTTTACCTTTATTATAGTTTGTCCATTCTTGTTTCAATTTGTCTCCAGCGAGCGTGAGTTTTATGGCATGCATATGCATTTCATTTTTGTCATTAATACCCTTCATACCTTCCATTTCAAACTCATAAACTCCACCGGAGGCTTTCTTCAAAGCCATCTGAGGTTGATTCCCAACGGCACAGAAGTGAGTGACTTCTACTTTGTCTCCACGATTGGCGTAAACAGTAAGCATCTCGTGAGGGGTACCGGGCATTAACTTTTCAGCTATTGCCGTTCCGCCCGAGGTCAATTCATAAGTAACAGTAGCGGGTTGGTCTTTCCCCTCCATCTTTGTGGTTCCAGTCCATGTACCGATAAGAGCCTTTAGGGCCTGAAAGTCTTTTGAAAGTTTAGGGGCTGGCATTTCATGGGCCAAAGCTTGAAATGAAAGAGCGACACCAATAATGGCGACAATTGCATTTAGTTTCATACGATCTCCTTTGTATTAGTGATTTAACTTTGATTGTCCTAAGAGCCTGCCACGAAAGTTGGCCCGTTGCCAACCTCAAATCTGTTGAATATTTTATGAAGCGCAATAAATTTCTTTTTTAAAAGAAACCAACCTCTCTTTGACCGTAAAAAACTCACACTTCAGAGCTCCGATGGCTGCCTCAGCGGCAATCAATTGATTTTTTGTACTCAAGACTTCAAGTAAATCACATAATCGCGCCATATTTAGCGCTCCCACCGTAACACTGGCTGATTTAAGGTTGTGAGAAATTTTCTCCAAATCCACGGCATTTTTTTTCTCACCTGCATTTTCTAGTTCTTGGATCCTCGATGGGGTGTGATCAACAAAGGTATCGATAAGCTCAACGACGATATCCCCGTCTCCTTCCAATTGTTTCCTCAGAGTTAAGAGATAACGGACATCAAAAGTTCTGTCGACTGTCTCGAAGGTCCGAAAAAGGGACCCCGTAACGGGATCACTTTGGGATTCGAAACGAATCCATTTCCCCAGGGCCATAATGAGTTGATCGGACCGCAAAGGCTTAGTGAGATATCCATCCATTCCCGCTCTAGTACACTTCTCTTCATTTTCGACTGAGGCATAGGCTGTAAGAGCTATAATAGGAGTGTGTAAATGGCTAAGATTTTCTATTTCTCTTATTTTTTGGGTTGTTATATAGCCGTCCATATTTGGCATATGACAGTCCATTATAATGGCGTCATACTTCTGTTTTTTTAAAAGATCCAAGGCTTCTCGACCGTCGCTTGCAGAGTCCACTTGACACCCCAGTCTTTCCAGCAATTTCGTCGCGATCAAAAGGTTCGTCTTATTGTCTTCGACGACTAAAATCTTTTTGTCGAGGCTCGTTTTAACTGACTTAGTCTTACCCTGTTGCTCGGTGGAGTATTCTTCGGCCAGCCTTTGATCCCCAATTTTCATAGGGAGAGAAAACCAAAAGGTTGATCCCTTGCCAACTTGACTGCTTAACCCCATCTCTCCACCCATAAGACCCACAAGCCTTTTACAAATCGAAAGGCCCAAGCCGGTTCCCCCAAATTTACGGGTCGTCGAAATGTCCTCCTGAACAAAAGTATCAAATATTTTTTCGTGGGCTTCCTTCGCAATCCCAATGCCCGTGTCTGTTACCCCAAATTTCACAAACCATACGCCATCCAGTTGCTTAAGAACCTCAACGTTCAACTGGATTTGCCCCTTTAAAGTAAATTTAACGGCGTTTGATAGAAGATTTAGTAATATTTGAGAGATTCTTGAGGGATCACCCTTTAAAAAGATCGGTAGCCTCGAGTCAATCTTGCAAATAAGGTCGAGATTTTTATTTCTTGCCGCTTGACCAATGAGGTTCACACATCGCTGAATCTTTTCAACTATTTTAAAATCGATGGATTCGATATCAATTTTACCAAAATCAAGTTTGGCAAAATCTAAAATGTCATTGACCAGGGCCAGCAGGGCCTCGCTCGACTCCTGTATCTGGACAATATATCCCTTAACATCCCTTGGAACACCCTCGATCTCATTAATGATTTGAGAGAGTCCAATAACGGCATTGATCGGAGTCCTAATCTCGTGGGTCACGTTGGCCACGAAGCTCTCCTTTTGCTGAACATAATCCAAGGCCTTTTCTGCCGCTACTTTTGCTCTCTCTCTCTCTTCATAGAGAGCACCGGTAAGAGAGCTAATTAACAAAGCACCCATTGTGAACTCGGCAAATTGGATCGCGTTTTCTAAAGAGTCTATATAAAATGAATTTTCCGGAGGAATACAAAAATAAAGATTAACTAGCGAGCAAATGGCGGCGGTCAAAATACCAGGCCCCTTGCCACCATAGACACTACTCAACGTCATCGCTAAAAAAAAGAAGGGAATTAAGTCAGCATTGACACCATGAATAAGTACTTTAAAAGCCAGACCCAGACCACTGACGAAGACGGCAAACCCGTATCTTCGTAATAGAGTTTTTCTTTGTTGCCCTCCCCCAGTGATAAATTGTTTAAACAATCATCCTCCGACTCATTAAAATAACAAGGCTAAACCAGCTTGGTCTCTGGCACCACTCAAATCCACCTTAGAATTTGCTCCGCACTTGGTCAAAACATCGACATATTTTAAAACCAGTATTTTAAATTCGCGAGGATTTGAAAGACACTCACTCCGGGATTTGAATTGCTAATCCAAATAAGATTGGCTTCGCCTCCCACCGACCATTTATCAGTGAAAATGTAGTTGTAGCCGACTGTTGGACCCCAGGCCAGGTTGCTTGCAGAACCCGGGCTCCCCGTTCCCGAATACGAAACCGTACCTTCACCCAATTTCAAACCCGCAAATCCACCTGATCCAAAGTAGTATTTTATGTTGGCTAAAATAAGTGAAAGGTTAGCGGTGAGTGGGGAAGGCACCGTAAAGCTATTGTAGGTAAAATCAGCTCCCACGCTCCAATCGGGCATAAATTTATATCCACCGCCCAATCCGTATGTGAAGTTAGTTCCCCCACTATTGTTAACCATTCCAATTCCAAGTAAGGCACCCACATACCCTACGGTACTGGAACCGGAGCCCTCGGCATGGGCTATAGAAGCGCCGACAATCAAAACTGAAATGACAAAACCAAGACATCTCGCTTTCATAAGATTACCTTTCCTTTTTAAGGGGTTAAAAGATCTTCCAGAAGAATTATCCAGTGAGGTTGTCGTGAGACTTTGAAACGTCTGTCAAATATCTCTGACAAATAGGCGCTATTTTAAGAACTAGACCATAGACTTGGACGGAAAGGAGAATCGGTATCCCTCTCCGAAGACGGACTCTAAGAAGCTGGCGTGACTTTTAAGCTTTTTTCTTAAGGTATAAACATGGGAGTCAACAGTACGTTCAGTTACGTTGATCTCTGTGCCCCAAACTTTTTCAAGAAGTTGCGCACGGGTAAGGACGTGACCTTCGTGACTTACGAAGTAATAAAACAGTCTAAACTCGTTGGGACTTAGGTTGAGGTCCGATTCTTGCCCATCCTCAATCACAAAAGCCTTTTGGTATGGAATATTTATTTTTAAACTTCCCTTCGTCACTATTTCTCTGACCTTGTTTTTTGACGATTTGAACTTTGATTCGATTCGAGCTCGGAGCTCAAGAGGTTCAAAAGGCTTTACAATATAATCATCGGCTCCAAGAGAAAACCCAGTTATTTTATCCGAGAGACTGGCCTTCATAGTTAGAAAAATGAGTGGAACATCGGCCGTTGAATCATCCTCTTTAAATTGAGAACATAAGTGAAATCCATCTCCATCGGGGAGACCAATATCTACAATGATAAGATCGAAGGCGTGAAGGTTCACAGCCTTTATTGCAGCGTCTATAGACCCAGCGAAAACCATATCATATTGCTTTCCGAGAACTCCCCGCAGGAGCACTTGTATCTCGACGCAGTCTTCGACAACTAATATTTTTTTCATGCTATTTTTCTAATCCTTAATATCTGGCTCCACAAGGCGAGCCAGCAAGGTCAACGATTGCTGCCACCCCATGTAGCACAGCTCTGTAGGAATGGCGTCCGGGATTCCCGCCTGGATAATTTTTAATTCCGTCCCACAGATGACCTCTCGAAAAGTGACCGTCACGCTCATCTCCCCAGGCATATTAGGGTTGTCGAATTTGTTCGTATAGCGGAGCATCTGATTGGGAACGAGTTCAAGGTATTTTCCACCGAAGGAATGGCCATTTTTGGTTGTAAAGTTCGTAAATGACATTTTGAAGCCGCCGCCCACTCGCACATCGGAGCTATGAACCTTTCCTGTAAAACCATCTGGCGGTAACCACTTCACCATGGCCTCTGGGTCCACAAAAGCGCGATAAAGTTTCTCAAGGCTGGTAGCGAAAATGCGATGTATCTGAACTGTGTTGGACATTTACCCCCCCAATAAATGAGTCTAAGATAAGTATAAATTGATCTTCATCTTTCTTCAAGTGAAGTAACTCCTCTGGGGACCAGTATCTTGCCATCTTAGGCAAACAACCTTCCAAAACTGCGGGCCCGCAAGGTTTACTCCTAATTCGGCAAGGAGAAAACAGCCCTCGTTCACAAAGGACTCTATCGGTATTCAAGAAACCGATTTATCTTGGATTAGAACTAACGGCCATCGGCCTTTTTTTAGTTTTACCCAATGTTATTACATTACTTATTACTGTCACCGCGCATTTTACCTTGCAGATTGAAATTCGACTAAAGAGTACTGCTCCAAAGTGAGGCGATGGATTTAAAAAGGCCGCTTAAAAAGCGGCCCTTTCCACGGTTAGATCTTTTTAATCATCCGGAGTCACACATTTGAAGCTTGACGCCGCGGTCGGATCCATTGATGGGGCAATGAGCTTTGCCTCTTGGGGATAAGCACAAATTGGCCGAGTCGAATTACTATCAGGGCTGTATCCGACTATAGAATCAGGGGCTTGACCCTTTTCAACCCAATTTTCGAGTACGGGAATAGGATCAAAGGCCCACGGGCCAGCTCCCCCACCACAATGTCCCGTAGCGGGAATCAGAAAGAGGCGATCAAAGGACTTCATCTTATTTAGTCCACCCACAACCTGGGTACCATCATCATAAAACTTCTTGGTCACGATCGGATTGAAAACAGTGTCGCCCCAGCCCTGGTACTCAAGAAGTTTGCCGCCAGTTCCTGCGAATGAACGCAAATCAGCATTAGATGGAATTTGAGGCGCCATTTTTGAAAGATAAACTTGAATATCTGAACTATTAAAATTGAAGTTTTGAAGCAGGTAATTGGGATTGCTGAATACTATATATCTTAAGTTGTTTTCTTCAAGATAGTAATCCAGAGTAGGCTCACCTACATCAAAAAGATCGGGATAGAGGGCCGCCACACCAGGAAACCCACTGACTTGATAAGCAAAATCGTAAACTTGGACCCCAATGCCAAAGGAGTCTCCATAAGAATATCCTTCCATACCCGAATAGTAAAAGGGCACTCCGATTGGTGTACCAAAAGACGACGGACTCTCATGTATTTTCTCTAAAACATTGATCTGACCTTTAGTGAAACAGTTAGGATTGTCGCTGTCACCGGGGCAAACCGGTAGGTCATGTAAGGGCGAAAAATTACATTTTATGGGATCACTTACAATACCATCAACCAACCCATCTTGAGCATCACACCTTTGCAAAACAAACTGTGTGAGGAGCGGAAGTTTTTGATAAGGGATAACACCCGAAGAAGGCCCAGTGGGAAAATCTGCCCTTTCGATCCACTCTCTAAATCCACCATGCCCAGGAAGCTTAGGCGCCCCGGCAATAATTCCGTCAAAATCATTGGGGTAAGACGAGGCTTCTCTCATCCCTTCAGTACCCCCTTCAGAACAACCATTAAAATAGGCGTGTTGAGCACTTTGACCGTAATACGCTTTTACAATTTCTTTAGCTGTTAAAGCCGTTAGATGGACGGATCTATAAAAATAGTTTGATATGCGGTCTGGTCGATTCAAAAAATCCGATGGACTACCACTATGCCCAGTATCTGTTCCTACGGTCGCATAGTTATTTGCGAGCTCAGAGTACAAATCTAAGGAGGCCAGGTCTGCACCGAACCCTGAGTTTCCGGCCATTTCAATTTTGTGATTCCAAGTCGACGGCAAATTAAGGATGAAATTGATCTCAGTATCTAAGTGGCCTAAGACTTGGCAATATTCAGGAAGTCCATTACCGGCAGGAACGAGAGAGGCTGAATCTATCGTTAGTTTTTTTGCATCTCCTGGGGGGTTCCATTTTTTTACCGCTACTCCTTGGCACTGGGCGTTTGAATCCGCCTTAAGAGTAGAAGGGCCAAACAAGGACACAAAGAAAAAAAGAAAGAAAGCCAAGTACATACTGATCCACATGGAATTTTACCCCTTCCGTAAAGGATTATAATAAAGGAATGCTGCCATTCAGGTTACGCCCAGCGATTAAACTATCGGCTTTAAATCCAATTTCTTTAGACTTAAGTCTAATGGCGGTACGGATTTATCAGAAGGGGAGGACTATCCCATCAATAAGACAAGAGTTTTCCCTTTTCAAAGCATTTTACTTTACCGAAAAATGAGACCTCCTTGCCCCGAATAGAGATTCCCCCGCCGTCCTGGCATGCGTAGACCCGCCTTTTACGGCGACGGGAATAATTGATCATGGCTTGGATGTAACGCCGACTTGAAACAAAGTGAGGGAAAAACTCAAAATTAACCAATCCCAAAGCTTTCCAGTGCTTTCTCCGTAGCCTAACCTCGTTGTTGTCCGCATCAAAAATAGGATAGGCGGCTAGACCTATTGAAGGAGTCATAATTATAGCTCCGGCACTGAGCCCGGCAACAACTCCCCCTTTTTTGGCAAATTTTTTTAATTTTGTCAGTACACCACTTTTTCTTAAATGTTTTAAAAAATAAAAAGTGTTGCCCCCAGCCAAATAAATGGCGTCCGCCTGAAGGGCCCTCTTTAAACTTTTTCTGGAGACTGGGACGTCGACGGGCAGACAGTGAAACTCTCTAAATCCAACGGCACGATAGCGTTTAACGAAACGTCGAAAAAAGGCTTCAGAACTTTCTGCCCACACCGGTATGTAGGTCAAGCTCAATCGTCTACTCTTTTTTGACTCTCTGGCCAGTTTAGCTAAGACCTTGTGAATCTTCTCATTTGAAGGGTTTTGCCCACCTGAGTAAAAAACGAGTCTCATCTCAACTCCAACAATGGGTTTCTCCCGGCTCATTGTCTAGAACCACATCCGTATATTTTTCCAGGTGTTTAGAGAAATAACAACCTTTCCGATAGCGTCATTATGAAAAGGCCTATGAAAAGCATCTTAAGAAAGCCGGAGGTTCACCCAGCCTACACCAGATTTAGTCTCATCAACGGCCAACACAGTCTAAAGAAAGCGGCCCCAGATTCGTATATTGAATATGCCGCCAGAAAAAGACACGGGGGAAAACTTCTCTATTTCAATTTCAAACTTGCTAAAGAAATGGGTCTTATTCCCCAAAAACACCCCCATGTTATGAACTCTCAGCTCTCTAGAAAAATTCTAGAAACCTTTAGTTTGCAGATCATAAATGAATATGACATCGCCCATAAAACTAAAATTTCTCCCCAGGATATTCTTCCCCATAAATACATGGCCACTCGGTATCTCCAGTTACAACATCCCGACAAAAGAGGAAGCACTTCTGGGGATGGCCGGAGTATCTGGAATGGTCAGATCGAGCATGAAGGAATCACTTGGGATATTTCAAGTTGTGGAACTGGTGCCACTCGACTCAGTCCCGCCTCGGCCATTGAAAAGAAATTTTTCAAAACAGGTGACCCAAAAGTCTGTTATGGATGTGGACTTGCAGATGTCGAAGAAGGAATTTCCGCAGCTCTAATGAGTGAGACCTTTCACCGAAACGAAGTCCGCACTGAAAGATGTCTCGCCATCATTGAGTTCCCCAACAAAGTAGCTATCAATGTCCGGGCTGGTCACAACTTGATTCGCCCGTCGCATTTCTTCTCCCATCTCAAGCAAGGTAATTATAAGGCTCTCAAAAATGTTATGGATTACTACTGCAGACGTCAGATTTCTAATCGCGAATGGACCGATCCCGGTTCCGACAGGGCTCGTTACGAAAAAATGGTCGTTGAAATGGCTAAAACCTTCGCTCGAGTCACCGCTAAGTGGGAATCGGATTACATTTTTGTTTGGCTAGACTGGGACGGTGACAACGTTCTTGTAGATGGTGGAATCATTGACTATGGTTCCGTACGGCAATTCGGACTCTTCCATCATGAGTACCGTTACGATGATGTAGATCGTTGGTCAACCACAATACCTGAGCAGAGACACAAAGCACGCTACATTCTTCAAACTTTTGTCCAAATCAAAGACTACCTTATTACGGGAAAAAGAAAGAGCATAGTAAAATACACCCGCGACCCGGTCCTAAAAATATTTGATCAAGAATTCAACCGTCAATTGTTGAAGAATATGCTTTATAAAATGGGTTTTGATAAAGAACAGAGAGATCTTTTGCTCAATCAAAGAAATAAACTGGTGAAAGAATTTAAAGACATTCATTCCTATTTTGAAAAAGCTAAATCAAAAAAAGTTTACACAACAGGAGACGGAAGAACCCGCGACGCCATTTATTGCATGCGAGATATTTTACGGGAACTCCCAATATCTTTATTAAAAAACAGAGCATTGCCGACACCCAAAGAATTTATGGAGGTCATTGCTTCAAGCTATGCCAACCGAAATGATAAAAAACTCACCAGCCAAAAAACAAAAAAAATAAATACTTTTCTTAAACATTATCTCTCGCTTATCAGTGAAATAGAAAAGCTGATCAGAAAACCCGTTCATCAGCTCCTCTTAGAACTCACGATGCGATCGGCGCTTATTAACCGATATGATCGCATGACCGGTGATTCAATAAATTGGGTCACCGAACACATTCTCAGGGTTAAAGAGAACCTTTCTCCCCAAGAAATTCAAAAGGTCATTGAAGACTTTATCGAGTATCAAAAATTAAAACCCGCTGCCGAACAAACACTATTAGACAAAAACAATAAAATTGAGCGTCGAACAGCTAGTAAAGTCAAAGCCAAGATTCTAAGCCTGGTGAGAGAGTACCGAGAGGGCCTATAGGAATAGTCTTTTAAGCACAGTCTCAATGGGTTGGGCTGCACAGGGCAAGACCAGTTGCTTGATTCTTAATGACCTTTTTTAGAAATGGCTACGGTTCCGTCTTTGTCTATTTTTGACTCCAATTGACCATCATCAAGTAGAAACTGGAGGGCTTCGGTCCATTCGATATCCTTAACATCCATATGAACAGTGTCGTCATTGGTTACGTTATTCGCCAATTCAAACTTCTTACCGGTCTGTTTGCCGAGCAAAATCGACGCATCTCTGATTCCCATATGGAGTGCTTTAAATGAGATCTTCTCTCCAGCACCTCTGGAAGTATTTGCCAGACCTAACGCATCAAGAAACCTCAGCTCCTTGTTGCTTGTTATAATATGAGTTGATGACATCCCTTTTTCAAAAAGACATGTAATGCACTTTTTGTTGTCACAAACTCGGTGACGGAAAACCCTTGTTTTAAAATATCTAATCCAGACAAAAGACTTTCCCCTGAACCAAGATAGGTTGGCGAGTAGGCAAGATGCATTTCGTCAATCAATTCGGCTTGGAGATATTGTCGAATTAAAGATACTCCTCCGCCAATACGTATGTCTTTCCCTTTTGATACTTGCCTTGCTTGTTGAAGAGCTGACTTGATTCCATCGGTGACAAAATAAAAGGTTGTCCCCCCTTTCATTTCTATGGGCTTGCGTGGATGGTGAGTTAAAACAAAGACGGGAACATGGTATGGGGGATCATCTCCCCACCAACCTTTCCAGCTCTCATCTTTCCATGGCCCTCGGACCGGTCCAAACATGTTGCGACCGAGGATCCAGGCACCAATATTTTCAAAACTTTTTTCTGCAAAATCGTTATCGATTCCTGTTTCGCCACTGTTAGCACTTCCATGCATACTTTGAAAAGATTTAGTTTTAAAAAACCACTCATGCAGTTTGGTTCCCCCGATCCCTAAGGGGTTATCGATGTTTTGATTTGGACCTGCACCGAAACCATCTAAGGAAACGGAAAATGCGGCCACCTTCACTTTACTCATTGAATCTCCCTTTCAAATCTTTCTCTATTTTATTTGTATCTCAAATTTACGAACGGATCAATAAAACGCCCTAAGCTATGACCCATTGTCATATCTGATTGAGACCAAGACTTTCAATTCTGGAACCGTGGCTAGTATTTGCCAAAAGTAACTTGAGTTGCACGGGTGTTAGTGGACATCCACAATCGGACCACCAATTTTTTGGGGCTTAATGAGGTAGAGCGGAATCAACCCTAAAGCGAAAATAACAATGATAGTCCAACATAGTTGACTAAAACTCAGAACAAAAACCTGGGAAGAAATTCGACCGTACATGGCCTTTGCCGCATAGGATTGTGGGGACCAAAAACCCACGTGATTGGTCATCTGGGAGGCCGCCGACGTCCCCGATTGAATGAAATCATGATACGCCGTTGGGTTTAAAGCATTAACTCGGGACAGAAGGTCGTTGTAGTTTTGAGCGCCGTAACGGGTGAGCAAGGTGTCCAATGAAGCAATTCCAATACTCCCACCCATCTGTCTAAAAAAGTTCTGCATCCCAGAAACTTGCCCCAACTCCTCTCCCTGAAAGGCCCCGAGAACCATTTGATTGATTGGAATAAACAAAAACGCTAAAGCTACTCCGCGCACAATCAAAGGCAAAAGAATGTCCCCCGGCCCAGCTTGCGCCGTAAGTCTGGACATGTACAAAACCGATACTTCGCCCAGGGCGAGTCCTATAAGAACAAGTGGTTTTGCACTCACTTTCTGTAAAAGCATCCCCACGGGAAACATAAAGAGAGCCGTAACTATCGAACCCGGCATAAAGAGATTTCCTGTTTTTGTCGCTGACATCTGCGGGAGGACGTTCGCCACAAAAATAGGGATTGCAAAGGTTAGCGAATACACCATGATTCCTAACGCAAACATGAGCATCGTCCCAGACCGCAGAATATTTGATTTGAAAAGTCTCAAATTCATAATTGGATTTTCAATCTTGAGCTCCCAATAAATAAATGACGAAATCCCAACCACCGCCAGAATAAGGCAAGTTGTAACCGCACGAGAATCAAACCACCCTTCGGCTTGGCCTCTTTCCAAAACATATTGAAAGCATCCTACACCCAGCGATAGGAGACCCAGACCCGTCCAATCTATGCCAGATTTTTTGTCAGCATTTTTCCTTTTAAAGGTGGCATCCTCTACGTAGAGCCATGACATTACAGTCGCAAAGATCCCCACTGGAACGTTAACATTAAAAATAGACCGCCACCCGAAGTTGTCCGTAAGATACCCGCCCAGGGTTGGACCCAGAGCTGGACCCACCATGACACTCATTCCAAAGACAGCCATAGCTAATCCCGCCTGTTCAGGAGGAAAAGATTCTTGAATCAAGGTTTGTGAAGTCGGGAGTAAAGCCCCACCAGCCAAGCCCTGGAGAATTCTAAAAACCACTAGAAAATAGAGATTGGGCGCGATGCCACACATAAACGATGCGATGGTAAAAGCGATAATGGCTCCGGTAAAATACTTCTTTCTTCCTAGCCTGGTTCCCAACCAGGCGGCGATGGGAAGGATAATGGAATTAGCAATCATATAGCCGGTCGTTACCCAACTGATTTCATCTAAGGTCGCACCAATATTTCCCATCATCGTTGGAATCGCCACGTTCACGATTGAAGTATCAATAATCTCCAGAAGCGATGCTAAAGCTGCGGTGAGAACGATAGCTACAACTCTAAAGTTCATTTTTTAATTCCTATCAATGTACTTTGATTTTAACGTCAGCTGAAAGACCAGATTGCAAACGATCTACATCTTGATCTTTTAACTTTTCAATCTTTATTCGAACAGGCACTCTCTGAACGACCTTCGTAAAGTTTCCGGTAGCATTGTCCGGTGGAAGCAGACTGAAAGTGGCACCGGTAGCCGGACTGATACTTTCCACAACACCTTCAAAGGTTTTACCCGAAATGGCATCAACGCTGATTTCAACCTTCTGACCTTCCTTAACCTCATTCAAATCCGTTTCTTTGAGGTTGGCATCGACCCATCTTTCATTACCGCCAACAAATCCTATGAGGGGTTGCCCAGCTGCAGCTAACATTCCCACTTCGAAAGATTTCCTGCCGACCTTTCCGTCCGCAGGAGCCGTAATTTTTGTGTACTCCAAATTGAGCTTCGCTTCGCTGACCTTTGCTTCCGCAGACTTAAGCTTTCTTTGTAGGGAATGAAATTGCGACTCTGCAGAATCAAACCGCTCTTTAGTAGAAGCCCCTTGCTTTAAAAGTGATGAGATTCTTCTATAATTGGACTCGGCTCCCGAAAGCTCCGCGGCTGTTGATTCCATATCAGATTGGGCCTCATCGAGGGCGTTTTGGTAGTCGTCGGGTTTAATCTCAATAAGAACTTCACCCTTCTTCACTTTTTGATTTTCTTGGACGTTGGCTTTGGTGATGATTCCAGAGACCTTAGAAGAAAGTAGAGTCGCCGCACCTAAGACCATCGCGTTGTCAGTTGAGACATAAGCGTAATGCTGGTAACCAAAGTAGCTTGTTAACGAAATAGCAACAATAGCCACAACAATCCCGATATTCTTTCGCTTTTCATTTTTCGGTTTTTTTTCAGAAACCTCTAAGTTTTCTTTAGGAGGAGTCGACGCCTTAGGAATGGGGGTCACGCCATTTTTAATTCTTTCAACATCGTTCATAAACTAAATTTCCTTTCCCATGGCGAGTTCAAGGCGAATCAAGGCCTCCGCTGCACTCACTTGTGAATTAACGACTCCAGCCCTGGATCTAAAGAGATCAAGTTCGGCATCGAGGGTTTCTGTACTTGTTCTTGTTCCCGCTCTCTCTTCTTCTTTGGCAAGCCTTACACTTTCCTCGGATCTCTCCACATCAAGTTTTTTTGAAAGATAGTGATCTGTATTGCTGAGATATCGCCGCTTCCAATACTCAAGATCGTAGGGGACGCTGACCTTGGCTGCTTCTGCAGTTTTCTCAGCCTCGTATTCTTGTTGAGCAGCTTCGTTAGCTTTCGCGATAGAAACTCCGCCATCAAATAGATTCCATGTTAAAAAGACTCCGACGTTGTAAGCATTCTGATAATTGCCGGTGTCGCTCACAGTATTGTTAATATACTGTTGATTGTAGAGAAAATATTGACCCCCGACGGAAATTCGCGGAACAATCCAAAGATCTTGCCCTTGGTGGTATTTTCTTGCGGCTTCTGCCCGGAGACTGAGGGCTTGGATATCATCTCTACTTTTGGAGTCTCCAGAAATCTGAAGACCCTTAATCTTTGAACTTTCCGGTACGGGCAGGTTACCCATTAGAGGTCTATTGTCTTCTTTGATACCTAAGAGCTCGGTAAGTTTTTGGCGAGTAAGAACAACATTATCCTTGGCATCTATGGCATCGGCGGTCGCCTCATTGAGTTGAACTTCAACCCTCAGGGCGTCGTATTTAGTTGCGGCCCCACCTCGATGTTGAATTTTCACTTCGTTTAGGTGATCACTCATGTTCTTAACGTTTTCTTGCGCAACCGCTTCGAGTTGGGCAGCAGCCAGGGCTTGATAAAAGGCCAGTTCGATATCTTTTCTAAGCTGAAACTCGGACCGGTGGAGTTCTTTTTCAGTGGCCTCTTCGATAAGGCTTGCTCCATTGTAATCGGCCACGTTTGCAAACCCATCAAATACGGGAACCATAACGTTAAGGCTAAATTGAGTTGAGGGATAAAAACCGGGAAAACTTAAGGGGCCACTGCCAAAATTGATGTTGGTGACTTCGTATTGGGTTTGAAAATAATGGCTTCCGGAAAGTGAAACTTTCGGGAGAAATCCCGCCCCAAGACTTTCTGTCTTCTTCCACTGAAATTCTAACACGACAGCTCGAGTTTTTTGAATCTGCGGAGAGTGGTTGAGACCCTCATCGATGGCTTGAGGAAGGGTCAACGTCTGAGCCTTCCCAACTACGGAGAGGATAAGGATCGCCAGGACGGCACTTATGAATAGTTGATATCTCATTTTCATTGGCTCCATGAATACAGAAAATATGTAATCAATTACTTACATTAGTATCGACCAGTTCTATAAAAAAATCAATCAATTGATTATAAATATTTTATATATTCATTAATATCAAACAGTTAGGTGCTAAAATTATAAATAATTGTCAGAAATATTGCCACTTCTTTCTAAAATACTATATATTGTAGGTAGGTGAGAGTGAGTTATGAAAGAAGAAAAAAAGAGACATTACAACAGTAACGAAACAAAACAATGTTTAATTCAAGCTGCAATCGATCTTTTTTCAAAGACCGGCTACGACGCCACGACAACTAAAGAAATAGCGAAAAAAGCAGGTGTAAACGAATCTCTTATTAAAAGATACTTCGAGGGTAAGGTTGGGCTCTTTAACACTGTCGTCGAAGCGTGCAAGTCTAAACTTATGGCGGACCTCCCTTACCCTCCTACTGAATCCGTTGAAGAAGAACTTCAGGCTTTTTTTAAATTTCGCATGGATCTGGTCAAAAAAGAGAAAAAGGTTTATCGGGTAATTTTCTTGCGTGGACTCTTGGATAAGCAATGCGCCCTCCATATGCAAAACGTAAATCAAAACGGAGTTCCTCACTTAGTAGACCGTCTGGCGCTCTTTCAAAAGAAGGGCCAAATCGCAACTGACGCCGACCTTCCCCGCATCAGTATAATTACAATGGGCATTGCCTTTAGCTTAGGGGTTTGGACCCACCTTTTGGGCAAATACGATGAAGCATCAGCTACCGCCATCGCCGACCTGGCCAGCAAGATCGTCTCAAAAGGAATTAGACCTTAAGCCAAAAGAAAAATCCGCGATGAGTACAGCTCATTCGCGGATATTCCAAAACACCTATCGTTAACTAGCCTTCTTCGGGATATGAATTCCATTTTTTCTAGCCTTCGATAATCCGATTGCAATAGCTTGTTTCTTATTTTTTATTGGATGCTTTTTTCCGTGTGCGCCCGTTTTCTTATGGTGGATCTCTTCTTCAACATATTTGCTCGCCTTCGTAGAGGGTGATTTTCTTTTCTTCCTATTCATAAATCAAACCTCCTTTAATGTGACCGGTTCGAGTGGCTTTGACCACGGCCTGAGCCTCCCCGTCCACCGCCATGGCCGGCTCGTCCACCTTTAATTGCGATCTCTCGTCGCTCCTCGGGATCCATAGCGGCAAAGCCTCGGCGATTCTGGCTGCGGTTCGAACTATGCTCTTCATAATCATTGGTGTCATAGTCTTCGTCGCGGTTGGATGAGCGGGAACTGTAACGTTTATCGTCGTCATCTTCGGATTCATAACTTCGTCCACGTGCGCCGTGAGTGGCTCGTCCACCCATGCTTGCAATTTCACGCTGCTCTTCCGGGTCCATTGACGCAAACCCTTGCCGACCATGCTGGCGAACTCCTCGTTCTTCATAATCGTTGTCTTCGTCGTTATAACGGCTAGAGGAAGGACGGGATTTATAACTTCGCCTATCGTCGTCATCTTCATCGGATTCATAGCTTCGTCCACGGCTCCCGTGGCTTGCCCTGCCTCCCATACTTGCAATTTCGCGTTGCTCTTCAGGGTCCATTGACGCAAACCCTTGCCGACCATGCCTTCGGTTACTTTGTCGCTCGTCATTGTCACGTCGTCTATTATCGCGTTCGTCATATTCTTCTTCATAACGTGGTACCATTTTTGAACTCCTTTTTTGGCGCGTCGCACCCTGGTTAAATATTTTTTCTTTAAATTTACTTTGCAAATTCTTTGCCCGCTTCCCACTCAGGCACTAAGTGCTGCCAGCATTTCTGTTGACGCCGATCCCACGGAAAAAAAGTTGACCGCGAGAATCGGTTCAAGTCCTTTTCGATGGAGCGCCAAATTGCCCAGATCTGTGGCAAATTGACTTACTTATAAAAAACATTCTGGAAGAGATCTTTCGAATCGCAGGGCCACGTCCCAGTTGGGTGCATTAAATGGGTCGGTTAAGTTATGAGTGGCGTCTTAACACCCAAACGGGGCATTGGGCCTGTCTTACAACTTTTCTCGTAATGGCCCCAAAGAGGGTTGTTGCTAGTGTTCCGCTCTGAGCACCGGTCGCGATAAGGCCTATATTATTTTTATTGGCGTAAGAGAGAATAGCTTCAGAAGTGTCTGTTGTTTCTGTGTCCAAATATGTCTTAACTTGGATCCCCTGCGATTCGGCGATCTTCGCCCATTCATCTAGAGATTCTTGCTTTTTTTCTTGAAGGTACTTCATTCCATCTCGATAAGAGACCCAAACTCCTCCAAAGGGAGCGATGGTCGATTGAATAATAGGATCTACTATAGGGCTCAGATGGTGAAACAGCGTCACCTTCGCATTAAGAGTCTTCGCCAGTCGCAGCGCATTATGAAAAGCGTAGGAAGAATCATCACTGAAGTCTGTTGGGAAAAGGGTTTCATCCCATCTGGGGATTTGATCAAAGTTTTGCCCTACAACAAGAACGGGCAAGTGACTTTGAAGAAGGAGGGTTTCGGCAAAACTTCCGAGCATAGCTCGATTAACTCCCTTTCTCCCGTGACTGCCAACGGCGATAAGATCCGCCCCATTTTTCTCAGCATGGCTGATAAAGTGTTTAACGATTTGAGTCTGTGAAAAACTAGGAGCGACAATAACCCTCGGACGATACACACCTGGGATACTGATTTTATTTAGAAGCACTGTCATCTTGTCGTCACCAATCTTTTTCATGACCTCGACAGTGTCTGCCAAAAGAACCGGAGCCACGTCTGATCCTAAACAAAAAACAGGATGTATTTCGGCTTTTAGCTTCCCGTTTAAAGAGGCCAGCGTCTCTCCCACAAAAATATTTGTTTTGAGACCGTCTTCAAATGCATCAAATGCCCAAAAAATCTTAGTCATAGAGATCTCCTTTTATGGGGTGATGGCCACCTTTAAGACGCCATCTCGCTGATTAGCAAATAAATCGTAAGCTTTTTCAATTTCATCTAATTTAAAGCGATGGGTTACAAGGGTTTTGAGGTCAACACTTCCCGCAGCGACAACATTAAGGAGCCTTCGCATTCGTTCCTTACCCCCAGGACACAAGGTCGTGACGACTTTGTGATCTCCCAGCCCTGCAGCAAAAGCGTCAAGGGGCAGAGTTAATTTACCCGAATACACACCAAGGCTAGAGAGAACCCCTCCTGGTTTGAGTACACGGAGGCAGGATTCAAAAGTTTGTTGGGTGCCAAGGGCCTCTATGGCCACATCAACGCCGCGTCCGTGGGTCATGTTTTTAATCACCTCAACTGGATCCCTGGTTTTATGATTTATAGTTGTGGTCGCCCCGAGGCGAGAAGACATCTCAAGACGTTTTTCAAGACTATCGATCGCAAAAATTTGACTTGCTCCTTTGAGTTTGGCTCCCGCTGTGGCGCAAAGACCGATAGGACCTTGGGCAAAAACAGCAACGGAGTCCCCAATACGTATTTGGCCACTTTCGGCTCCGCTGAAGCCAGTACTCATAATATCGGGACACATCAAAACTTGCTCATCACTCAGTTGGCTTGGTACTGAGGTGAGATTGGCCATAGCATTTGGAACGAGCACATATTCAGCTTGGCAGCCATCTATTGTGTTGCCAAATTTCCAACCACCCATAGCATGACCTCCGCATTGGGAGTGATGGCTCTCAAGGCAAGGATTGCACTGACCGCAAGGGGTGATCGCGCCAACGATCACTCTTTGACCGATCTCATAACCGGTAACTGCCACTCCCAGAGCCGCCACTGTACCTACAGGTTCGTGACCTATAGTTAGACCAGGTTTCACTGGATATTCGCCCTTCAAAATATGCACGTCAGTCCCGCAGATTGTGGTTGTGGTGATTTTCAAAAGGGCGTCAGTAGGCCCGACTTCGGGGATGGGTTTTTCTTGAAGTTCAATTTTTCCAGGTCTTACAAATACAGCGGCTTTCATTTACAATTTCTCCGTTTGTCGAAGGTCTTCTTATGTTTGAGCACCTTCCATGCCATCTTAATAAAGAATTACGGAGACTTTACGGTGATTCGTCGGACTATTTGGCATAAGCGGGCTTGACAATTTGTCTCCGCTGAGTTGAAAAGCGCCCTTAGAAAGCCAGGTTTGATGGCCTATGACCTGCAATTGACACCCCTTTAGCAACTTGTTAGGCTGCGTTATTCACGATTAAAGGAAACTGAATGGCTCCCGACGGGCGTGCTCAATTAGAAAAAACGACCCGCGATCTTAAGAATATAAGATACGCTTTGGACAGATCGGCTATCGTTGCTATTGCTGACCGGGTCGGAAATATAACCCATGCCAATGACAAGTTTTGCGAAATTTCAAAATATTCAAGAGAAGAACTTATAGGAAAAAATCATCGCATCATTAATTCAGGCTACCATCCAAAAGAGTTCTTCGCCGACCTCTGGAAAACCATTTCTAGCGGCAAAATTTGGGAAGGCGAAATTAAGAATAAAGCCAAGGACGGAACATACTACTGGGTCTACACAACCATTGTTCCTTTTCTCGACGATCAAGGGAAACCATTTGAGTATGTCTCAATAAGATATGAAATAACGCAAAGAAAAGAAGGCGAAGAACAACTGAAATCGTACGCCCAAAAACTTGAAGTCAGTAACCGTGAACTTCAAGACTTCGCCTCTGTTGCGGCACACGACCTTCAAGAGCCTTTGCGAAAGATTCAAGCCTATGCAGATCGGCTGTCGGTAAAATATAAAGAAGCTGTAGGAGAAGAGGGTCGGGATTTTCTGGACCGGATGCTCAAGTCAGCAAGCCGCATGCAGAGACTTATTGACGATCTTCTTACTTATTCAAGAGTCACATCAAAGGCTCAACCCTTCCTTCCGACAAATCTCAATGAAGTCATAAAAGATGTACTGGCTGATCTGGAGGTCAGGATTGAGAAAACAAAGGCCAAAATTAATATTGAAGAGCTTCCTGATGTCGACGCAGACAGCCCTCAAATGCGCCAACTATTTCAAAACCTCTTGGCTAACGCTCTCAAGTTCCATAAAGAAGGCGACACCCCTGTCGTGACCGTTAAAGCTAGCACAAGAGGGAATTTGGCAACTATTGAAATCTCTGACAACGGAATTGGATTTGATGAAAAATACCTAGACCGTATTTTTACAATCTTCCAGCGACTTCATGGCCGCAATGAATACGAAGGCACAGGTGTTGGCCTCTCTGTGTGCAGAAAGATTGCCGAACGGCATGGCGGACAAATCACGGCACGTTCAAAAGTGGGACATGGTGCTACATTTATAGTTACCATTCCGATAAGACAGAGATAAACAAGTGGGCCATGGGCCTCACGTAAAAGGAGAACGAAATGACGGACGCACCAAAACCCATCACCATTCTTATTGCTGATGATGATTCAGACGATAGGGATATGATCAAAGACGCCATGAAAGAAAATCGCTTGGCTAATGATTTGAAGTTCGTCGGCGATGGTGAAGAACTCATGGACTATCTTTTGAGAAAGGGGAAATATAATTCCCCACAATCTTCACCACGACCCGGCCTCATTCTTCTTGACCTTAATATGCCCAAGAAAGATGGAAGGGAAGCCCTTAAAGAGATTAAGTCCAATCCAGAGTTAAAATCAATTCCCGTTGTCGTTTTGACAACCTCTAAAGCGCAAGAGGATATCTATAGAACTTATGACCTGGGCGTAAATTCGTTCATCACAAAGCCCGTGAAATTTGAAGCCTTAGTGAGTATCGTCCATGACTTGGGGAAATATTGGTTTGAAATTGTAGAACTCCCATCCGCAGTTAAGCAGGGTTAGGCAAAATGGCCCGATCTTCCTCAGAGGTCTTAAAAATACTTCTTATTGATGATGACGAAGATGATTATTTTGTTATAAAAAACCTTCTCTCAGAGATAAAAGACACCAAATACCAAATCGATTGGGTTAACCATTTTGACAAAGCCAAGGTTTTTTTGAAGGATCCCTCCTACGATGCTTGTCTATTGGATTATCGCCTCGGAGAAAAAACGGGAATTGATCTTCTTCAAGAAGGTCTAAACAGCGCCTCAAACTTCCCTTTTATTTTATTAACGGGATTTGGAGACCGAGAAATAGATCTTAAAGCCATGAAGACTGGCGCTTCTGATTATCTCGTGAAAGCCAATCTTAATTCTCAGCTTCTTGAGCGCTCCATCCGTTATGCCATTTATCGAAAAAAAACGGAGGCTCAAATTATAGTTCAAGACAGGATGGCTTCAGTGGGCCTCTTGGCGTCAGGCCTTGCTCACGAAATAGGCACTCCTATTGGGATCATTCGGGGGCGAGCTGAGCTCTTAAAAACTCAAAGTTCGAGTCCAGAGGTGAAAACAACTTCGGATACCATAGTTGGTCAAATCGACCGAATCTCAAAACTTGTAAAGTCTCTCCTTAATTTGGCACGAGGGACCAAAGTTGAAAATTTAGGTGCAGTAGGAATCAATAAGCCCATCGAAGAAGTCCTTGAACTCATGCAACATGAATTTCGTAAAAATAACATCACTGTTCATAACGAGCTTCCTTCTGATATGAGAATGGCTGTTGTGGCCCAGGCTGAACCCTTACACCAGGTGATTTTAAACCTCCTCATCAATTCAGTTCACGCTATCGAAACCTCCAAGAAATCAGATTCGACGAGAGACCACTTCATTCGCATCGTGGAAAATCATAACGATCAAAGTTGGACCATAAACATCGAGGATTCCGGCTGCGGAATTTCAAAAACCAATCTCAGCAGCCTGTTTAAACCCTTTTTTACCACAAAAGAAATTGGTCTCGGAACTGGATTAGGGCTTGCGACAAGCTACAACATTATTAAATCTTGGGGTGGTTCTATATCCGTTAAAAGTCAAGAAGGTCAGGGAACTACGTTCAGTATTACGCTTCCTAAGGCTAAAACCTAATTCATGGCTTTAGGACCACAAATCCAAACTGGAAAAAGATTGCTTCTAAATACTTCTCTGGCCACACTCCCAAAGAATATCGCTCCCACCCGCCCACTATTTGAAGCCATTCCAACAAAGCGAACTGATTCTCGTTTGGCTATATCAACAATCGATGGAGCGATATTTGGGAAGGCGCCAACATACTCAATAACAAATTTTGATTTCAACCCCAGTGGCTTTGTTTTTTCTAAAAATTTTTCGGCCAACTTCTTAGCCTCTTCTTCCTGCATGGAGCAGTAATCATCAGGGATAATAGTGCTAGAGGATGGAAGTGAGATCGCGTTGTAAATTATGACTTCGGAGTTCAAAAATTTAACGTGTTCTAAGAGGGTATCAAAGGCTTGCTCTGAATGTTTAGAAAAATCAGTGGAGAATAAGACTTTATTCATGCGCTGTTCCGTCGGCGTGCCATTTTGGTGAGTAAGAAAGTAGAGAGGGCACTCGCTGTGGAGCATTAAACTCTCCGCAAAACTGCCTAAGATAAAACGGTCAAAGCCCTTTCTTCCTCTAGAAGAAACGATAATCATATTCGCACCGATCTCTTTAGAATAAAAGGTCAACCTCTTCGTCAAGGCTTCCGTTGAAGAATCTGCAGTCATCAAAATTTCGGGTTTAAGATTTCCCTTAAAACCCAAGTCCTGAAGATAATTTTCCACCGCTTTTTCTAGAGAATTAATCTTCTCTACCGTCAGGTGGTTTTGGTCGACCATATATACAGGTTGTATTTGAACTCCATTTTCGTTTACCCACGACTGAAGGCTTCTGACCTCAAAAGGATGGGGCTTGAGCTTACCCTCGAAGGGATCAATAGCCCAAATCACTGTATTTAAATTCCCTTGTCTTTTTAGCATTTAAGACTCCTCATATTTGACCTTCAGCAAGGAGTAGGCCCTTTCGATCACCACTATAAGAGAGCTGAATGTAATCCTTAAGACATTGTAAGCATTGACTTTGACAAAATGTCTCAGGAGACATTGTAGGAACCTATTTAATTATCGGCGAGACATGGCGCTTCCTTTGCTGAAGTTAAAACGTTGCGAAGGAGAAAAATATGCCGCTTGCCAAAACGCCGGCTGAAGCCGTAAGTTTTATAAAATCACACCAACGAGTTTTCATCCATGGCGGGGCCGCTACCCCCAACACGCTTATTGATGCCCTTGTTGAAAGAGCACCCGAATTAGAAAACGTGGAACTCATTCACATCCACACTGAAGGGAGAGCGGCCTATTCTAAGCCCGAATATTCTAAGAGCTTTAAGGTAGTCAATATTTTTGTCGGCGAAAATATGAGAAAAGCTCTTGATTACGACACCGTCGATTTTCTGCCTTGTTTTCTCTCTGAAGTTCCCCAGCTTTTTAGATCTCGCAAAAGACCTATTGATGTTGCCATCATCCAAGTCTCTCCACCGGACAAACACGGGTATTGTACTCTTGGCGTTAGTGTGGACGTAGCTAAGGCCGCAGTCGAGGCGGCTGCAGTCGTCATCGCTCAAATTAACACAAAAATGCCCCGAATCCACGGGGACGGCTTCGTCCACATAGATCGATTTGCAAGTTATATTGAAGTAGATGAACCCATTTATCAGGTCCACCGATCAAAACCCAGTGATCTTGATAAAACCATCGGTGAAAAAGTGGCCCCCTTAGTTGAAAATGGAGCCACAATTCAGGCAGGAATTGGTTCAATTCCAGATGCAGTTCTGTCAAGCCTTAAGGGGCATAAAAACTTGGGTGTTCATACCGAGATGTGGTCTCACGGGACTCTTGATTTGATTAAGTGCGGAGCTGTTAATAATTCTCTAAAGACCGTTCATCCTGGAAAAACCGTTTCGGCTTTTATTATGGGTGATCAAGAAGTCTATGACTTCGCAAATGACAACCCCTCCATTATTCAACTCGATATGGGGTATATTAATGATCCGGGTATCATTCGACGGAATAAAAAAGTAACGGCCATTAATTCAGCCGTTGAAATCGATCTGACGGGCCAAGTCTGTGCCGATTCTATTGGATCTCGGATTATCTCGGGCGTTGGTGGACAAATGGATTTCATCCGAGGAGCCTCACTCTCTGAAGAGGGCAAGCCCATAATCGCTGTCAGCAGCCAGACTAAGAAAGGTGAATCTCGGATTGTACCCATTTTAAAACCAGGAGCCGGGGTTGTAACAACGAGGGCTCACGTTCACTTTGTTGTTACAGAATATGGAGTGGCCGACCTTTATGGTAAAAC
>Ga0206996_1061_pt1 | contig 29600 bp, 17 predicted proteins | sample Alteio_BWMinCont_2_FD_153467 | JGI IMG/M metagenome (GOLD analysis project Ga0206996, IMG submission 153467) | Enriched cells from forest soil in Barre Woods Harvard Forest LTER site, Petersham, Massachusetts, United States -... | ecosystem: Environmental > Terrestrial > Soil > Temperate forest >...
TTTTATTTTTTTTCTGTTCATCCCAACCCAGCATTTGAACAATGTCCTCTGCATGTTCCACCAATGCAGCCTTGCTCTCTCGGATCAGGTAATTGCAACCTGCAGAAAAGGGATCCCCGCTGCGCCCCGGAAATGCGAAGACATCCCTGCTATAGGAATTTGCAATATCTGCAGTGATCAGGGAACCTCCTTCCCTGGCCGATTCTACAACTACAAGACCATCACAAAGGCCAGCAACGATGCGATTTCTGCGTGGAAAATTTTCTCTATCCGGCCTCGTACCACTTGTATAATCACTGATCAGGGCTCCACCTTCAATCATTCTTTCTGCAATTGAAGTATGCGAAAGAGGGTAAATGGCATCGAGCCCATGAGCCAATACTCCCACTGTAGGCACACTCAGTTTCAGGCAGGCTCTGTGAGCACAGATATCGATTCCATAGGCCAGACCGCTGACAATCACTACCTGATGAGAAGCAAGCTCCTCCACCAGTTTGTTGCAGCAGTCCTTCCCATATTGGGTAGCATTGCGAGTACCTACGATTCCCAGAACCCGTGGTGCATTCAGATTATTACTGCCTTTGCTATAGAGCATCATCGGACTATCCGCGCATTGTTTTAGTCTTTCCGGGTATTGTTCGTCCAGATAAAACAATGCCGTAATCTTATTATCCGAGATGAAGCGGGCCTCCTTCTCCGCCTTTCCGAATACTTGTTGTGTGATGATTGCATTTGCAAAACATTTTCCTATACCCGGTATTTTGAGAAGTGCACTTTTCTTTTGCTTAAATACAGCCTCCGCACTTCCACTATATGCAACTAGTTTTTTTCCCAGAATATCCCCGATTCCTGGGATGAGTGTTAATGCAATCTTATAAATTAATTCATTCAACATATCTCCTTTAATTTTCTTTTACTTATTTTTAGTCCCGACTCCATACAAAAGACTTTTTCAAACTCTTTTAGCACCCCGGGGCACTAAAATAAAAGCATAGCGCGGCATGAGAAATTTTACATTCTGTTTATTCTTTCTAATCGCTGGTTCATTCCTGCAGGCACAATCTATGGTCAAGGGGAGAGTGACTGACAAGCTAACCGGAGACGGGTTGATTGGTGTAGCGATAGTGGCCGATACAAAAACCGGAGCTGTAAGCGATGTAAATGGTAACTATTCGCTCAAGCTTTCCGAAGGAAACCATACGCTGGAATTCCGCTCACTCGGCTATACCTCTTTCACAACTCAACCTATTATCAAGGCCGGAGCTGACACTCTGGTACTGAATGTGATTATGGAAACCAGTGCACGAGCCCTGGATATGGTTGTGGTTTCTGCGGGAAAGTTTGAACAAAAGCTGGGCGACGTCGTTGTTTCTATGGAAGTTATTACTCCCCATCTCCTGGAAAGCAAGAACACAACTACCATTGAAACGATCATGGACCAGGTTCCCGGAGTAAACATGACTGATGGGCAGGCCAACATCCGAGGAGGAAGCGGTTACACTTACGGTGGTGGCAGCCGTGTACTGCTACTGGTTGATGATATCCCATTGCTCTCCGCAGATGCCGGAGACATTAAGTGGAACTTCCTGCCTATTGAAAATCTGCAACAGATAGAAGTCCTGAAAGGTGCGTCTTCTGCTCTATTCGGAGCCTCCGCACTGAATGGTGTAATCAACATCCGGACTGCCTACCCAACGTCTACACCACAAACCTCTGTCGTTATGTATTCCGGTTTTTATGACCAGCCTTCCAGAGGAGACATGGCATGGTGGGGTAAACAGAACCCTATCTTCCAGGGGACCTATTTCTTTCATTCCCGTCAGATCAATAACTGGGACCTAGTATTCGGTGGTAACCTGTTCGATAATGATGGATATCGATATGATGAACCGGAGCGGAGGTACCGCTTTAACGTGAACACCAGATACCGCTTCAAAAAAGTGGTTGGTCTCAGTGCAGGAGTGAACTTTAATTACATGGATGTGAGCGGAGGAAATTTTTTACTCTGGCAGAACGACACCTCCGGAGCCTATAAGCCCCTGGGAGGATCAACCCAGCACTATAATAACATTCGCTTTAACGTTGACCCTTACATTACCTATTTCACAAAAAAAGGCGCTAAGCATAGCATTCATACACGTTATTATTACACGTACAATGATAATGACACCCATCAAAGTGCCACAGGTAAGCTATTTTATGCTGATTACCAATTCCAGAAACATTTTGAAAACGAGCTCACCTTTACTTCAGGGATCACAGCCACATCATCTGTTATCGAGTCACAGCTCTATCTCAACCACAAATCTTCGAATGAAGCGGTATACTTACAGGCCGACAAAAAGTTTTTCAAAAAATTAACAGCCTCCCTAGGCGTCCGGGCTGAATCCTATAAGATGGATTCCGTTCAGACCCGGTTTAATATTCATAATGGGAAAGATACTATTGCCAAACTTCCTTTTTACCCCGTTATGCGCGCCGGGCTTAACTACGAACTGGCTAAAGCTACATACATCCGTATTTCTTACGGACAAGGCTATCGATTTCCATCCGTTGCGGAAAAATACATCAAGACAGCAGTCAGCGGACTTGAAATTTACCCCAATGACAATCTTAAACCTGAAACAGGTTCCAGTTATGAAATTGGAATAAAGCAAGGATTCCGGGTGGGTGGATTCCAGGGGTATGCCGACGTGGCAGCGTTTCAGATGCTATACCATAACATGATGGAGTTTGCCATGGGACAATGGGGCAACCCGAATGTGGATCCACTATATGGAGTGGGATTTAAGTCAACCAATATAGGAACAACCCAGATCAGTGGGGTGGATGTATCTCTGGAAGGAGAAGGGAAGATCAATAAGGTGGGTGTTCGCTTGCTCGCCGGATACACTTATATGGACCCTATAAGCCTTGATTATTCTTACTGGCATGACACACTTTCAAACTCTTCCAAACAGAATATCCTCAAGTACCGTTACCATCACATTGCAAAAGGAGATATTGAGTTGAATTATAAAGGCTGGTCACTGGGATTCAGTGTGCGTTATAATAGCTTTATGGAGAACATCGACAAGTTTTTTGTTGACCCCTTCTTTGCTCATGTTCTTCCCGGAATTGCGGATTACCGCCGACAGCACCCTGACGGAGATCTGGTGTTCGACAACCGCATCTCGTATCAGCTGAACAAAATGGCCAGAATTTCGCTTGTCACCAACAACATGTTCAATGCTATTGTAAGCTCCCGACCTGGAGATGTTTTGCCTCCACGGAATTATGCCCTGCAGGTAGCTCTAAAATTTTAGGATTGATCAGAAACCGTATCCTTTAAAAGTCTTCGTGAACTCATCCGCTGCAAAAGCAGGATTCACTTTAAGGTTTTGATATTCATACGACTCGAAGAGTCCATTATTATCAAAGACTTTTGTACTTAAAGGGAGCCAGGTTTTTTTATCTACAATGAGTTCCGTTATCCGTGCATAGGAGGAAGGAATAATTAATATTTTTCCGGTCTTGAGCACAGCATCGTATTCGGTTAGCTTATTCAATTCGCCAAGTTTGTACTCACTTAACTTTAACTTTCTTGCTATACTAATAAGACTTTCACCTTTCAGTGCGGCATAGGTAGTAAACTTATAAGTCGCGTCGGTGATTGTAATCTTATAACAAGGGATGCTGTTCCAGAAAACCTCTCCGTCATACTTAAAATACTCATCAAATTTAACCCCTGTTCGCACAATCGCATCCTTTATTATCTCTGTAAGGAAGTCAAAACCTACTTCCAGTACCGTATGGTGCTGATCTTTGTGGAGAGTTGTGCTATTGACATCAAGGCTGACATCAACATATGGAAAACCAGCAGGGTTGACCAGGACTTTATCGCCATTAACACCTTTTACGTAGAGAAGCTCCGGTCCGTTGAGCTTCATATAAATTTTCATAGGGTTCCGAAGCAGCTTTACTTTTGAAGTTGATAATCTCATCTTTCCATTGCATCGTTCCTCTATTTTAAGATCGAAGCTCACACCCTTGAGGGCATCTGCTGCCCCGGTCATGTGGTTGATGATCGATTTTGCATTGGGCGCAGCTTCCGTGGTTTGCTGAAGTACCCCCAAAGGAATCCCGACAGCGCTTCCAACTGGCTGTTTATCAGTAAATGACAAAGACAAACCGAGGAAGAGAATTACCGGAAGATACCGGAAACAATACTGGTATGAAGAAGGACTATACAAAGCATAAAGTTAGTTTTTTTTTCCTAATTTCGCAGAGATGAACCTGGAGCAAGCCATAGGAGAATTATTATACCGCCATGATTGCGTTATCATTCCTGAATTTGGAGGATTTGTAACTAATTATCATCCCGCACAGGTGCATCCTACTCAACATACCTTCAGTCCACCTTCCAAAAGCATTGTCTTTAACCGAAGCTTGAAAAATAATGATGGCCTTCTTGCTAATCATCTTGTTCAGATTAATCTGGTGAATTACCAGGAAGCTTGCCAGCAGATTAAAGCTTTTGCAGGTATATGCTCAGCAACGTTGAATCAAGGGAAGAAGCTCACGCTCGTCTCCATTGGGACGCTTTTCCTGGATATTGAAAAGAATATACAATTCGAGCCGGATCCGGAAACAAATTACCTGCTTGATTCATTCGGATTGGCTGAGATTCAATCGCCTTCTATCAAGAGGGATAATTTCGTGAAACGCCTTGAAAAAGAACCAAAAGATCGGGATGTTGTTCCTGCTGAGGTAAAGAGAAAGGTGAATGTACGAAAGCTTGTTATAATGACACTTGCAGCCGGGGTTATCTTTGCAGGAGTATGGATCCCTCTCAAGACTGATCTTCTGAAAGGCATTAATTATGCAAATCTCAATCCGTTCGGTTCGAAAGAAAAAACAATTTATAATGAGGCTCCTTTCACAGCGCCTTCTATTTCTCCAGCAAAACTGAAGGCCAGTTCTGTCATCACCGATGGAACCGATACAACCCGATACCAAAAACTTTCTTTTTCAAAGGCCGATTCTACACCTGTTGTGGTCAAGCTCCTGGAAACTGCCGAGCCTGAGTCTACTGCTGTCGCGAGCCATTCCTCTGAAAAGGTTAAAGATGTTATTGCACGAGTAGCAGCAGGAGAGAAGTTCAGTATTATAGGAGGATGCTTTGCAATTCCAGACAATGCCAGCCGGTTCATCGAGAAATTACGTGCAGAAGGCTTCCAGCCTTTTGTACTTCAGACTAACAGTCCGCTGAGGCATGTGAGTTACGGAAGTTACACAACGTATCAGGATGCAGTAGCTATGCTCTCCAAAGTAAGGGCCACCAACAAAGATGCCTGGATCCTGATCCGTTAAGCTTACAAAAATTTCTCCCCCATAAAAAAACCTTCCCACAACAGCGGGAAGGTTTTTCTTTGTTCATTAGAGCTGGATATTATTGCTTAACGATCCGTTTCATCATCCTCTCGTTACCTGAATTTGCAACGATCAGATAAACACCCTGTGGAAGGGAAGTCAGATCCAAATCAAAACTTTGTGCTTCCACTTTAGCTGTATAAACTTGTTTGCCCAAGAGGTCGTAGACTGCAACTGTTCTTTCTGAAGACTCCGCTCCGAAAACAACGGTTACAGAGCTCTGGAATGGGTTTGGATAAACATTCATTCCGTTGCCTGCTGCTGCAATTTCATCAATACCGAGACAGCCAACAGAGATAGATGCTGTGGCATGATCTGTACATCCGTTACCGTCTGTATACATATAAACGATCGGCCATATACCACCGCCTGCAATAACAGGTGTGAAGGTGGTTCCGGATACACCAGGCCCGCTGTAAGTTCCACCTGCAGGAAGTCCCTGAGAGAGTGTGAATGGCGGATTATTTACGCATACCGTATTCGGGTTCTGAACATAGGTGACAACTGGTAATGGATTAACAGTAACCGTCTTTGTTGCGGTACCTATGCAGCCATTGGCATCTGTTCCGGTAACTGTATAGGTGGCTGAAGAAGTCGGAACGAATCCAACGTTATTCACAACTCCTGCATTCCAGGAATAAGTATCGGCACCAGCACCAGAGAGGTTAACCGTATTTCCTTTACAGACCGTTGCATTTGCAGGCAGTGAAACCACTGTAACTGATGGCAGCGGATTTACTGTTACAAGCTGAGTTGCAGTGCTGACACAATTATGTGTATTACTGCCAGTAAGCGTGTAAGTCATTGAATTGACAGGAGTGAAGAGGGTATCATTCAGAATTCCTCCAGACCAGGTATAGGTATTCGCACCAGAACCGGCAAGGCGTACCATACCTCCTGCACAGACAGTAGCATTGGAAGGTGTCGCAATTACGGAAAGAACAGGAAGACTTATCACCGCAACCGTTATGTTAGCATCGTTTGCGCAGCTATTGACATCAGTACCTGTTACACGGTATGTAGCGGTAAAGTTGGGGCTAAAGGCAACACCGTTCGTGAGTCCACTGCTCCAGCTGTAGGTTCCTCCTCCTGCACCCGAAGCGGTAAGAGTTACCGGAGCGCCGGCACAGATCGTGTCATTTGCAGGGATAGAAGCTACAGTGATCACTGGAAGCTGATGCACAATGATAGCTTCAGTAGCGGTGTTCATACAACCGTTTCCATCGGTACCTGTAACGGTATAGGTGGCCGAAGCTGTAGGATTGAATCCAGTATTGTTCGTGACACCACCTGACCATGAATAAAGACTTGCTCCATGACCTATCAGTGCAATGGTACCACCGACACAGATGGTGGCGTTAGCCGGAACAGCTGAAGTGGTTATCGTTGGCAGTGCATGCACAACCACAGTCTGGGTTGTCGTGCCTACACAACCATGAGAATTAGAACTTGTAACCGTATAGGTAACCGTTCCGACTGCAGGAGTAAAAGATACGTTGTTGGTGATACCACCGGTCCAGGTATAGGTAGCACCTCCACCCGATCCTGCGAGCGTCACATGAGTACCATTACAAACCACACCTCCGGGAGGAGTGGCTATGACAGTCAGTACAGGAATACTATCTACCACTACGGTGCGTGTAGCTGTATCCGTACATCCGTGAACATCTGTTCCTGTTACGGTGTAAGTAAGAGACAGTGAAGGTACGAACGAAGTATTGTCTGTTATACCGTTAGACCATACATAGGACACTGCTCCGTGACCAGCGAGTGTAACATGTGCTCCGGCACAAACTTCAGCAGAAGCAGGCGTAACAGTAGTAGTGATTACAGGACTGGTATACACTGTGACCGTTTGTGTCGCAGTATTGGTACAGGCATGAGCATCCGAACCGGTTACCGTATAGGTTTGTGTACCCAATGGAATGAAAGGTGAATTGTTAACCACCCCACCAGTCCAGACGTAGGATGTTCCTCCAACACCATTCAGCGTTACGTTCGTCCCTGGACAAACAGAAGCTGCAGGAGAGACAGTGGCGGTGATAGTTGGTAATGCATAAACAGTTACAGACTGGGTTGCAGTATTGGTACAACCGTGCACATCCGTTCCGGTTACCGTGTAAGTAGTCGTTCCAACAGGGGAAGGAGCAAAAGCAACACCATCGGTGATACCGCCGGTCCAAGAATAGGTCGAAGCTCCACCACCGGATAAGGTCAGCATCTGTCCTGTACAAACGGTAGCAGTGGCAGGAGAAGGACTCACATTGACTGTTGGAGCCGGATTCAAGGTTACGGTTTGCATGGCTGTTCCTTTACAACCATTTCCGTCGGTACCTGTTACGGTATAGGTTTGAGTCAGAGCAGGAACAAATGGAGTATTGTCGGTTATAGAAGGATTCCAGGAATAAGTCGTTCCACCGGGTCCGGTTCCGGCTAAGGTCATGGAAACTCCGGGACAAACCGAATCATTCGAAGGAGTAGAATGGATTCCAATAACCGTAGCTGGGAACAAGCCCACCGCAAACGTTGCGGTATTGGAACACGTGGTCGCTGTATTGATCCCGGTTACCGTATAGGTTGTTGGAACAACAGGAGAAACGGTATAAGTAGAGGCCGAAGGGCCACCGGTCCATACATATCCATTGGCTCCTGTACCGGTCAGTACTGTATTGGTACCAGGACAGATCGTGTTAGATCCTGTAATTCCAACAACAGGAAGTCCCTTAACGGTAAAGGTGAATAAATTGGAAGTTGCTGTTGCAGGAGCACAGGTGTTAGTGCTGGTCACCGTTAAGGTCATAGTAACTGTGTTTCCGACATCGCCTAGAGCTGCAATGTAATAAGGTGTTAATGTATTGGCGCCGACAGTAGAGATGGATCCGGTTCCGTTATGTGACCAGGAAATGGTTCCGTTGGTACCATGCATACCGAAAACCTGTGAGGAGTCATTCGCGCAAACCGACGCTGTTCCTCCAGGACCTGACGCTGTAGGTAATTGGTTAACGGTTACCAGTTGGGTAAATGGCTTGGCACATGTAGTGATGGTATTGGTTGCGGTAACAGTGTAGGTCGTATTAACAGTTATTGGGCCCGGGATTGCATAAACTGCTGTAGCAGGTCCGCCGGTCCACTGATAAGTATTACTACCAGGTCCGTTTGCAGTCAGTGTAGTGGTATTACCTGTACAAATAGTAGTTGTACCCGTAATGTTCGCAGTGGGAGCTGGTTTGAAAGCAATGGTATAAGTAGCAGTCGCCTGACATCCATCCACATTTGTGACGGTCATGGTCATTGTAACACTACCTGCATCAGCAATGGTTGAGTGATAAGTAGGTGTTAATGTGGTACCGCCTGTGATGGTACCTAATCCATTGCTCGTCCAGAGAATAGTTCCGCCGGTAGCTGTTGCACCTGCAACTGTGGCATTCGAACCTGGACAGATCAGAGTAGATCCTCCTGCAGTAGCTGTCGGAGAAACATTAACGGTCATGGTGGCTATATTCGAAGTGGTGCCCGGAGGGCAGGTAGATCCGATTACGCACTGGTATGTATATCCTGACATGGCCAGTGTAGGATTCGTAATAGTTAGGGTACTAGTGGTTACTCCCACGTACTGACCGGATGCCACAAGGTTTACAAAACCTGCGCCCTGATTCTCCTGCCACTGATAGGTATTGGCTCCACCTGTCGCCACAACGGTAAACGTTGCCGGTTGTCCGTTACAGGCATTAAGGTTCGAAGGCTGTGAGGTGATCACCGGAGGGGTATTCACCGTCAGGATCGCCATGTTGGAAGTATCGACCGGGAGACAGGTACCGGTCACAAATACACGATACATATTTCCATTCATCACTCCAGTGGGAGCAGTAACATTTAAGGTAGAGGTGGTTACACCGGTGTAGACGGCTCCGTTAGTCACGTTGACATAAGGACCACCTGTGCTAACCTGCCATTGATAGGTAAGACCGGCTCCGGTTGCAGTAAGAGAGAAAGAGGTCGGCGTTCCTGCACAAACAGTAGATGGAGCTGGCTGCACTGTAATGGCCGGAGCAGTATTTACGGTAAGAAGTGCGGTTGAAGAAGTAGCTGGTGGGGCACAGGTTCCAGTAACGATACACTGATAGGTATAACCATTCATGGGAGCCGGAACACCTGTAAGGCTGAGTGCATTGGTAGTCACCCCTGCATACATACCTCCATTGGATAGATTCACAAAACCACCTCCATTATTTTCCTGCCATTGGTACGTTATTCCTGCACCTGTTGCAGCAATAATAAAGTTGGCATTGCCTCCTGCACAAATAGTAGCAGGTGATGGAGGAAGGGTTACCAGCGGAAGCTTGTTGACGGTCAGCAAACCAGAAGTAGAAGTAACTGCCGGTGTGCAGGTTCCGCTTATGACACACTGATAGGTATCTCCGCTCAGGCCAGCGGGAGTGTTGGTAATATTTAAAGTAGCCGTGGTAGCGTTGGAATAAACAGCTGAGTTAGTTACGTTGAGGTAAGGACCTCCGTTACTTACCTGCCATTGGTAAGACAGACCAGTACCCGATGCACTGACCGTGAAGGAGGTGCTGACTCCTGCACAGACTGTTGAAGGAGAAGGTTGAATCAAAATTGCAGGATTGGTATTGATGGTGAGTGCCACACTGTTGGTAGTGGCTATCGGCGGAAGAGTACCTGTAATCACACATTGGTATGTATAGCCATTCATTGGATTTGTAACTCCGGTAATGGTGAGGGTGTTTGTCAGCACACCGGAATACATAACTGTGTTGGAAAGATTAACAAAACCTGCGCCCTGATTCTCCTGCCACTGGTAAGTTAATCCCTGACCTGTAACGGTAGTCATAAAAGTAGCTACTGTCCCCGGGCAAGCTGCGTCCGGTGAAGGCTGTACTACAATTGTTGGGGGAGTATTAACGGTGAGGGTTGCAATGCTGGAAGGAATGCTACAGGTTACATTCGAGACGATACATTGGTAAGTATAACCATTCATGGCAGCTGTAATTCCGGTAAGCGTAAGGGAGCTGGTGGTTGCACCACTATAGATACCTCCATTGCTAATATTTGCAAATCCCGAACCATTATTCTCCTGCCACTGATAAGTGACCACTCCGCTGGCTGTAACACTGAAGATACGTGTACCACCGATAGCTGAAGTGGTGTTGGAAGGTTGTCCGGTAATATTAGGAAGTGCATTAACCGTGAGAAGAGCTGGCGTTGTGGATGTCGCAATCGTACAGATATTTGAAACCATACATTGATAAGTATAACCATTCATGGGAATGTTTACGCCTGTAAGTGTAAGGGTGCTGGTAGAAGAACCGGAATAAATACCTCCATCAGTGATGTTAACGAATCCAGAACCGTTATTCTCCTGCCATTGATAAACAGGGGCTGTTCCTGTAGCAGTGACGCTGAATGTGGCCGTACCACCATCACAAACTATACTTGGAGCAGGTTCTACCGTAATCACAATCGGGGTACAGGGCCCAGGATTGGTGACTGATGAATTCATGAAAGAAGCTTTCGCTTCGGCAGCGAACAAAAACATGCCAAGAGTTAGTGCTGCTGCACCTGCATAGATCCCGAGGTTACTCATCAAGCTCTTACAGGTTTGATTCATCTTCGAAAACTCTTTGAAATTTTGTAGTTGATGCTTCATGATGTACTGATTTAAACTTGTTTTTGGATTGCGATTGTGTTTTCAATGCCCTCCCCTATGGTTCAAAAAATTCTGTTGGATCGTAAATATAGTACAATAAGGCTTTAGACGCCCTCTTGAAAGTACTACCGCCTCTGATGGATTGTCAATATGCTGACTTTCAGCGTATTAATTTAGAATTCATGCATCCTTATTTATAAGATAAGGCCGTTTTTTACTCTTTTAACCTACTTTTCTTATACAATTGAATGCCGAAATAAAGGGCAACGGCAAAAATCACCAATCCTACTGCCAGCCACATATTACTGCTGTTATCCTGCAACTTGATGATAAAGACAATAGCCACCAGCAATACACTGGCTACCTCATTCCACACTCTCAGCCACATGGAAGAGTGTTTAAAGGTATCCGACTGTAATTGTTTAAAAATCAGGTGGCACTGCAGATGATAAAGGGCGAGACCGAATACGAAACAAAGTTTAAGGATAAAAAAGGCCTGTTGTAGCAGATCGATACGATAAGCGAAAAGCACGAGGGGACCCAGGATAAAAGTGGCTATTGCTGAAGGCCATGTAATTCCATACCAGAGCCTGCGCATCATAATTTTATACTGCTTCTGAAGAATGGTTTTATCAGGTTCGGCAAGATCTTTCGCTTCTGTGGTATAAATAAACAGACGAACGATATAGAAAAGTCCCGCAAACCAAGTTACGATAAAGATGATGTGGAGCGCAAGGAGGACCTGAATAGATGGCATTGTTTAAATGTATGAGGTGCGAAGATAAGAATTCCTTTGCTTTGACTGGTGAGGGGTAAAGATGAGTAGGTTCTATCTCACTCCGATGAACTATCTTTGCTCAAAGTTTAACCGCTATGAAATCCAAAACGGCAAAAGAAACCTCAACTATTACGACAGAAATTGTCCTTCCCAATGATACGAATACCTTAGGCAATCTGATGGGAGGCCGTCTGCTTCACTGGATGGATGTCTGTGCCGCTATTTCGGCACACCGGCTTTGCAAAAGGGTGGTGGTGACAGCATCCGTAAATAATGTGGCTTTTACTCAGCCCATCAGATTAGCCAGCATTATTACCATCGAAGCCAAAGTATCACGTGCTTTTTCATCCTCTATGGAAGTATTCATTGATGTGTGGGTGGAAGATCCGGTTACTTCAGAAAGGACCAAATGCAACGAAGCCATTTATACCTTTGTAGCGGTCGATCAGAACGGATCACCTTTGCCTGTACCACAAATGATACCTGAAACAGAAGAGGAGAAAACGAGGTATGAAGGCGCTTTGAGAAGAAAGCAGCTCAGTCTGATCCTTGCCGGCAAAATGAAACCTGAAGATGCCACGGAGCTAAAAGCTCTATTCACGAAATAATTATTAGAAAGGCGTTCGGATAGCTTCTATTATTTTTTCTTCCGCTATCAGATTCATGCAATTGAAATGTCCTTTCGGACATTTCTTAAACCCTATTTTTGAACAAGGACGGCAGCTTAGATTATTTACTTCAACGACTACTCCCCTTCCATCATCTCCATGCCGGCTCAGGTATGGGTACATCCCGAAAGCGGGTACGGTATTCCCCCATACAGAGATTATTTCTTTCCTGAAAGCGGCCGCAATGTGCATCAGACCTGTATCGTGGGTGATCACTTTCCTTGCCTGCCTTACCAGGGAAGCCGACTGCAGCAAGGTGTATTTTCCGCAGGCATTCATGACCCTTCCATCCAGCGCTTCGCTGATTATAGCTCCACGTTGTGCATCTTCTTTCCCTCCAAGGAGGACAATCTTTTCATCAATTTTTTTGCAGATAGAAATGATTTTCTCTACAGGAAGCCGTTTTGTATCATGCTGCGCCCCGATAGCAAAAGCAAGATATCCTTTCCTCAACTCCGGAATCGCATCCACATCTACTTCTTCAGAAGGAGGAATATAAAAATCCAACCCCATCAAGTCGTTCTTCACGCCCAAGCTTTCTACTACATTCAGATAACGTTCAGAAACATGTATTGCAGGCAGTATATCTTTTTTCAGATTCACCAGAATCCATTTGCGAATATTCAGTTTGTTGAGTGCAGCACCTGGCTTTTTCAATGCTCTTCTTACCTGTGCACTTCTGAGGTTATGGTGAAGATCCACAATAAAATCATACCCTTCATTCCGGAGCTGATCTATGACTTCCGAAACCTTTTCTTCAATCGTAAATACCTTATCCACATAGGGATTGTTTTCCACAAGTCCTTTAAATTCTTTTTTGGTCAGGAAATGGACATCTGCACCGATCTGTAATTTCAGGCAGCGGATCACAGGGGAAGTCAGAACGATATCTCCAATGGAACTGAAACGAATAATCAGAACTTTTTTTTGATGAGCTGGGAAAGGCATATCAGTTCGGGGAGTAGTGATATTCCATTACATCCCCCTGAACATTTACATTCTGTAGCCACAAATCATTTTCTTCCAGACGAAGGATAAGGTACTGATCGGTTGTGGCTCCATTATAGAGTGCATATGAAAAATAAACAACTGTTTTATCCGAAGAGAACGACCAGGTACCCGCATAAGAAACATATGATCCATTAGTTGTCAAAAGTGCATAAGAGAATCCTCCCTTACGATCAATTTTTTTATGTTCAGAGGCGACATTGGCCAAAGCATAGGAGGTGATATCCTTTCCGTTCTGTAGGACTTTGCTTGTTTTCCAGTCGCCCTGCAATCTCCAGTTCTTGGGGATTACGCTTATGGTTGGGCCGTCAGGATATTTCTTGCAGCCGCCTGTGATCATGGAAGTCAGCAGAAACAGGAAGAAGAACGGAAGCGGTTTCAGTAGGGACCTCATCTTGAATTGTTCGAATTACAAATATACGAAATTACAGCTGAAAGCAGCCTACAAAAACCCTCCGAGTCTGATTTCTGTTAATTTTGCAGAGTGATTCTGACCGATACCCATACCCATTTATACGCCTCCGATTTTAAGGACGATCAGGAATCCATAATCCTCCGGGCCATTGAATCAGGAACAAGCCGCTTGTTCCTTCCCAATATCGACAGCAGTTCCATTCCGGGTTTATTCAACCTTGTGAAAACCTTTCCGGATCATTGCTTTCCGATGATGGGCCTGCACCCTTGCTCTGTCAATGAGGAATTTCAGAAGGAACTGAAAGTGGTGGAGCACTGGCTCATGCAAAGAACATTTTATGCAGTAGGAGAAATCGGCATTGATCTGTATTGGGATAAGACTTTTATAGAACACCAGCAATATGCATTTGAGTTCCAGGTAAAACTGGCCAAGAGACATGGATTACCTGTTGTCATCCATACCCGAAATGCTTTCGAAGAAGTATTTGAAATTGTGGAACGGAATAATAATGAAGACCTGAAAGGGATCTTCCATTGCTTTTCAGGAACCGCAGCCGAAGCCGAACGGGTCATTGCCTTGGGAGGGTTTAAACTAGGCATCGGGGGGGTGCTCACTTTTAAAAATTCTGGACTCGATAAAGTGGTGGAACAAATAGGCTTGAAACATCTGGTTTTGGAAACGGATTCCCCTTACCTGGCTCCTGTTCCTCATCGTGGACAAAGAAACGAAAGTTCATACCTTCACTTCATCGCAGAAAAAATTGCTTCGTTGAAAAAGATTACGGTAGAAGAAGTTGCTTCTGTGACTACAGCCAATTCTAAACAGATTTTTGGAATATAAACTTAATCCGGCTTTCTGGCTATGGCAAAAAAAACATCGGTTCTCCTGATCTATACCGGAGGCACCATAGGGATGATACAGGATCTCAAAAGCGGTCAGCTCCGGCCATTCGATTTCCAGCATCTCACCGAACAAATCCCTGAACTTAAAAAATTCGATACGCATCTTTCCGCCATCTCTTTTTCTCATCCCATCGACTCTTCCGATATGAGCCCTGAGATATGGGTAAAGATTGCAAACATCATCAAAAAAAATTATGTTCGGTACGATGGGTTTGTAATTCTACACGGTTCTGACACAATGGCTTTTACAGCCTCGGCCCTAAGCTTCATGCTTGAAAATCTTGGCAAGCCGGTCATCCTCACCGGATCTCAGCTCCCGATTGGAATTATCCGTACCGATGGAAAAGAAAACCTGATCACTGCCATTGAGATTGCCGCTTCAAAGAAAAAAGGCCTGCCTGTGGTCAGTGAAGTGTGTGTTTATTTTGAATATCATTTATACCGGGGCAACCGTACTCATAAATTCAATGCCGAACATTTCCTGGCCTTCCAGTCGTCCAACTACCCTGCCCTGGCAGATGCGGGAGTACATCTCACCTATAATTCTTCAGCACTCTATAAAGCAAAGAAAGGAAAGCTCAAAGTACATACAGCTTTAGATCCTAACATCAGCATCCTCAAACTATACCCGGGAATAACAAACAACGCCGTACACGCCATCCTGAATACCCCCGAGTTAAAAGGTCTGATCCTCGAAACCTTCGGTGCAGGAAACTGCAGCACACAGACCTGGTTTCTAAAAGCCATTGCCAACAAAATAAAGAATGGAATGATCATTCTGAACATTACGCAATGCAATGCAGGAAGTGTGGAACAGGGAAAATATGAAGGCGGTGCAAGCCTTCAGAAAGCAGGAGTGATCAGCGGAAGAGATATGACCACGGAAGCTGCAGTCACCAAACTGATGTTTGTGCTGGGTAATTCAAAAAATATTCAACAAGCCCGCAAACAACTCAACCTTTCCCTCCAGGGGGAAATGACCCTGTAGTCATCTCCAAAATATGCTTCATGGTTAACGAATATCCGGTACTATCCCTTCTTCCTCAGCTTAAAGAAACCCTGGTGCAAACAAATACTGTTATCCTCCAGGCCCCTCCAGGAGCTGGGAAAAGCACCATTCTCCCTCTTGAACTGATGAATGAACCCTGGTTGGAAGGAAAGAAAATACTCATGCTCGAACCTCGGCGCCTTGCAGCCCGGTCTGTAGCCTGTCGGATGTCGGGTTTAATAAAAGAAGAAGTAGGGGGCAGCATCGGTTATAAAGTGCGCTTTGAAAACCGTACCAGCCGTAGAACACGAATAGAAGTGCTCACGGAAGGAATCCTCACCCGGATGCTGCAGGAAGATGATGCACTGCAAGGTGTTGGAATGGTCATCTTCGATGAGTTCCATGAACGCAGCCTGCATGCAGATCTCGCACTCGCTCTCTGCAGAGAAATGCAACAGGTGCTGAGAGAAGATCTCCGCATCCTCATCATGTCAGCAACACTCGACAGTGGAAGCCTGAGCTCCCTTTTAAAAGGAGCACCCATACTGACGAGTGAAGGAAGGCAATATCCGGTGACCATTCATCATCAAGATGCAGGAGCAAATCCCAACATACCCAACGAGATGAGTCGTGCCATTGTAAGGGCGTTGAACGAAAACCAGGGCGACATCCTTGCATTCCTGCCTGGAGCCGGTGAAATACACCGCACGGCAGAACTGTTAGAGAACCAGGTCTCCGGAGTAAGGATTCATACTTTATTTGGAGACCTTCCTCTGAAGCAACAGCAAGAAGCCTTGCTCCCCGATGTGTCCGGAAGAAGAAAAGTGGTATTGGCCACCTCCATTGCCGAAACCAGTCTCACGATTGAAGGCATCCATATTGTAATTGACAGCGGCTATTCCCGTGCTCCACGCTTTGATCCGCGCACCGGACTCACCCGTCTGGAAACGATCCGTGTCACCGCCGATGCTGCAGATCAGCGGGCAGGAAGGGCTGGAAGGTTAGGACCGGGTGTATGTTACCGCTTATGGAGTGCCGGAAGTCACCATCATTTGCTTCCTCACCGCAAACCCGAAATACTGGAAGCCGATCTGGCTCCTCTGGTTCTTGAACTTGCCAACTGGGGAACTACAGATGTCACCACCCTAGCCTGGCTCACTCCTCCCCCATCTGCTACTATCAGTCAAAGCCGGGAGGTGCTGCGTTTACTGGGCGCATTAAATGGAGACAAGATCAGTGCACGCGGAAAAGAAATGCTTCGCTTGCCCACCCATCCCCGCATTGCTCACCTTCTGCTCGAAGCAAAAGATACCGGACTGCTTGCACTTGCTACCGATGTCGCTGCATTACTCGAAGAACGTGACCCACTTCCAAAAGAATCAGGTGTGGATATTGTGCTGAGGGTAGAAGCTTTGCGTAAATGGAGAAACAAAGAATACATCAGTGCCGACCGGTCACGCCTTGAACGTATCGGGCGGCTGGCAGAAACGTGGAGGAAACTGTTTCATATCGATGCCGACAACCATCCTCCTTTGCAGGAGCAGGTAGGGAAGCTGCTTGCATCAGCCTATCCAGAGCGGGTAGCACGTCAGCATGGACCGGAACACCGGTACCGTCTTACCAACGGAAGAATGGCAAAGATGGGAGAACACGATCCTCTCATCCGTGAAAAATGGATTGCCATCGCCGATCTGGATGGAGGAAGTACAGAAGGAAGAATCTATCTGGCCGCTGCACTCGATCCTGATGATATTCTCTCCTTATGCCAGACCGAAGAAGTAATCAGCTGGGATACACAAAAAGGAGAACTCCTTGCAAGGGAAGAATCCAAACTCGGGGAAATAACCGTTTCTTCCAAACCTCTCAAACAGGTCAGTGAAGAAGCGAAGGAAAAGATTCTCCTGCAGGTTGTTCGCAGCGAAGGCCTCAGCCTCTTCCAGATCACCGAAGAGTTAGAGGAATGGCAAGCACGACTGAGCAGTCTCCGTAAATGGAGACCCACAGAAGAATGGCCCGACCTGAGCGATACAGCCCTGCTCGAAACACTCGAAGAATGGCTTCCCTCCTGGCTGAGCGGAATAAAAAAGAGAGATGACTTCCGGAAGCTGGATATCACTTCCATCATTCATAATATCTTACCATGGGATCTTCAGCAAAGAATGGAGAAACTGGTTCCTCCCACGATGGCTGTTCCCACAGGTTCCATGATTAAACTCAGCTATTCTGCTGAAGGAGGAGCACCTGTACTCGCGGTACGATTACAGGAGATGTTCGGCCTTTTAGATACCCCTGCTGTTAACGAAGGCCGGAACAAGGTCATGCTCCACCTTCTTTCTCCTGGTTATAAACCGGTACAGGTAACACAAGATTTAAAAAGTTTCTGGAAAAACACTTATCCTGAAGTGAGAAGTGAACTGAGAGTACGCTACCAAAAACACCACTGGCCCGAAGACCCCTGGACTGCAGAGGCCGTGCGAGGAGCCCGAAAGAGGCCTAGGTAATGATTTGTTGAAAGCAAAAGAAACAGCTGGCAGGACTAGAGATCCGGATGATATGGAGAAGGGTAAGAAGAGAAAAAAGCAGTCTGGAACCCAGAATTTTATATATTTGCAACCCTGATTGAAAAATCAGGTTCCATTCAACCGGAGAGGTGTCAGAGTGGTCGAACGAGCAAGCCTGGAAAGTTTGTATACGAGCAATCGTATCGTGGGTTCGAATCCCACCCTCTCCGCCTTCGCCCGCCGAAGCAGCTTTAGCTGCGTAGGCGGGTTGTTGCAAGATAGCTAAGTACGTGCTACGTAGCATAGATCTACTGCTGCTTCAGCAGGCTACGGCGGACACAGTCCGCTTCTTGTCCCTTCTTACAAAGTTAATAAGCCGTGTCGCCAGGCTATGGTTGAAATAAGATGGATGAACCCTCCTAAATTGTTATTATTAACCTAGTCAGCTAATCTTTTTCAAGTCGATAAAAAATGGAATCATTCATAAGAAAGGTTTGTATTGAAGATGCAGAAAGTATTAATCATCTTTCCATCCAACTTGGATATAAACTAAGTTTTCAGGAGACCACAATCCAAATTAAAGAAGTAATCCACAGAGAAGATCATTGTGTTTTTGTCATAATTTTAGAAGGGAGATTAATTGGCTGGATACATGGATTCGAAGCCATCAGAATAGAATCTAAGCCTTTTATTGAAATCGCAGGGATGGTTGTGGACGAAAACTATAGGGGAAAAGGGGCAGGAAGAAAATTAGTTGATGCAATGAAAGAATGGTCTTCTAGTAAGGGAATAAACAAATTAAGGGTACGCTGTAATAATAAAAGGCTTGAAACTCATAAATTTTATTCTAAAATTGGGTTTAGAGAAGTAAAAGAACAAAAAATATTTGAGGTAGAAATATCGAAGGATATTCCTTTGCAAGATGGAGACAGTATAGTGGTATAGTAGATCAGAACAGATATGAGAATTACAACGCATATTTGCAACGAACTCTCTAGACCAACACAATCTTCATTAAGTCATCCCTATAAAGGTTCGAATATTTTATCAAGTGGCCCGCAAGAAAACTTCGGAATCATCCAACCTTATTAAATCCCTACTATTCGATGCGTGTAATCTGGGGTAATTGATCTTTATGTGCAACCAAGTAATCCAGTTGCTTTTTGCCGTAGGCTATTCTGGTAATCACCACAAACAGTACGGGGACGATAAATACGGCCAGGGAAGACGCCGCTATCATTCCACCCATTACCGTAAAACCGATTGTTCTCCGAGCCACAGCACCAGCACCGGTAGCCAATACCAGGGGCATCACTCCGAAAATGAATGCGAGGGAGGTCATGAGTATAGGACGCAATCGGAGCGAAACGGCATCGATGGTGGATTGAACCAGCTCTTCTCCGCTATCCACCCTTATTTTAGCATACTCTACAATAAGGATGGCATTTTTGGCAGCAAGTCCGATAAGTGTAATCAAACCAATCTGGGCATAGATATTATTGTTTAGAGAAGGAACCAAGGTCAGAGTCAGAATGGCACCAAAAGCACCGATCGGCACAGAGAGCATCACCGAAAAGGGAACCGCCCAGCTTTCATATAATGCTGCCAGGAAGAGAAAGACAAAGATGAGGGAGAACATGAAAATGTAAATGGTTTGTCCCCCAGCTACAATTTCTTCATAGCTGAGACCTGAAAATTCGTATCCATACCCTCGTGGAAGTGTTCTGGCTGCCACATCTTTCAAAGCATCAATGGCCTGACCGCTGCTATACCCTTGTGCCGAACCTCCGTCGACTTCAGCAGAACGGAAAATATTAAAGTGTGGAAGGATGGGAGCTGCTTCCACCGGCTGATAGTTGATGAAAGAATTGATTGGCAGCATGTCACCCAAGTTATTTCTCACATAATACTTATCCATATCGGTTACCATCCTGCGGTAAACCGTGTCGGCCTGGAGCACCACGTGGTAAGTACGGTTATACAAGGTGATGTCGTTTACAAACGAGCTTCCCATATAAGATTGAATGGTGGAGAAGACATCGGCTATGTTCACACCCATTTTCTTGCATTTCTCCCGGTCTACCGTTAAACTGTAACTCGGCGTATGGGCTGAATAATAACTTACCGCACGTGAAATGGCTGGTTGTTTATTAGCCTCGGCTACAAACTTCTTGACTACTTTTTCAAATGCATGTACGTCATCCGTTGTGTTTTGCTGTTCGATTTGAAACGAGAAGCCGGCCGATTGTCCAATGCCCGGTATAGGTGCGGGCTGCATGACCACCACTTTTCCGTTTTTCATATCCGCTTTTGCAACCCGTTTCAGGATGACTTCCACAATGCCAGGGACTTGTTCCTTCGGATCGATCCGTTCACTCCAGGGTTTGAGCTGGCAGAAAATAGTGCCGCTGTTCGATTTGGATGCCCCGTTGCTGATGTTCAGTCCCGAGAGTGCCGCGTAATGAGCCACTCCGGGTGTTTCACCCACCACCTTCATCAGTTTGGCGATGTATTCATTCGAGGCCGTGGTGGAGGAAGCTTCCGGCAGTTCGTAGGTAATCTGCACGCGTCCCAGATCTTCATTGGGGATGAATCCGGTTGGTTTATAATGGAACAGCAGATAGGTCCCCACTCCGATACAGACCAACAGCACAATGATATACTTCGATTTCCGTATACCCCTTGCCACTCCATGCGTATAGTAAACAGTGAAGTTGGAAAACCAGCGGTTGAAGCGGTAGAAGAATTTGTTTAACCCTCTCGACTTTTCATCAATCACATGCGGTTTCAGGAGCAAGGTGCATAGAGCAGGAGTAAGAGATAAGGCAACGAAAGCTGAAAGCAGGATGGATACGGAGATTGTGATGGCAAACTGCTGGTACAGCCGTCCTACAATTCCTGGAATAAAAGCAACCGGAACAAACACAGAAGCCAGGATGAGTGCAACCGCTATAACAGGTGCCGTAATATCCTTCATGGCCCGGATAGTGGCTTCTTTCGCCGGTAATTTATCTACATCAATGTATTTTTGTACTGCTTCCACCACAATGATAGCATCATCCACCACAATTCCGATGGCCAGCACAAATCCAAAAAGGGTTAGCGTGTTAACGGTAAATCCGAGGGGAACAAAAAATATAAATGTTCCGAGCAGGGAAACCGGTATGGCCAGCAGGGGAATCAGGGTAGTGCGCCAGTTCTGAAGGAAAAGCAATACCACCACGGCAACGAGGAAGAGGGCAATGAAAAGGGTCTTCACCACTTCCTGCATAGAAGCCTTTACAATGGTAACCGCTTCAAAAGGCACTTTGTAATCCACATCCTCCGGGAAGGTCTTTTTCATTTTTTCGAGTTCTGCATATACTCCGTTGGCCACATCCAGCGCGTTGCTGGTCGGAGTCTGAGAAATTGTTAAGTAAGAGGCGCGCTTCCCATCTACGTATGAATTACTGGAATAGGTGAACTTACCCAATTCAACCCGTCCTATGTCTTTGAGATAAACCATCTCGCCCGTGGCGGGTACGCTTTTTACAATGACATTTTCAAACTCAGATACTTTGTTTAGCCTTCCGTTTACCAGGATGCTCAACTCCTGTGTTTGGTTGGATTCCTGAGGAGGAGCCCCTACCGAGCCTGCAGCTACCTGGATATTCTGTTCGTCCAGGGCAGCAATGACATCTTGTGGAGTAAGGGAGTAAGAAGTCAGTTTATCCGGGTTCAGCCAAACACGCATGCTGAAATTATCTGCACGTGTATTGATATCACCTACCCCAGGCACCCGGAGCAAGGCATGCATGACATAGGTGTTGGTATAATTATCCAGAAAGGTGATGTTATGCGTGCCCTTCGGAGAAAACAGGGCAACCATCATAAGGGAACTCGTATTCTTCGCACGGACAATCAAACCCAGACGGCTTACCGCGGATGGCAGTAAAGGCATTGCAATTCCGACCCGGTTCTGTACATCCAACATGGCTACATCCACATTCGTGCCTACTTTAAAGGTGGTGTTGATGGATACGGCCCCGGTGCTGGTACTGTTGCTTTGAATATATTCCATGCCATGGGTTCCGTTGATGGCTTCTTCCAGTGGGGTGGCAACGGTTTGTTCTACGGTGATGGCATCGGCCCCGGTGTAATTGGCGGAAAGTGAAACTGCCGGGGGAGTGATATTCGGATATTGATTGATGGGAAGTACATATATGCATATAAGCCCCAGGATGACGATAACCAAAGAGATGACAATGGCGGTAACGGGCCGTTTGATGAATGTATCCGCAATCATGGTTTATATCGGTTCACTTCTCTGTTCTTCCGGTTTCTTTTTATTCAGTGCCAATTCTTCCAACTGTTTTTTCCCGTAAGCAATCTTAACAATCACCACGAAAAGAACGGGAACAATAAAGATGGCTAAAGAAGAAGCTGCAATCATTCCACCCAACACCGTAAATCCTATCGTTCGACGCGCCACGGCACCTGCACCGGTTGCCAGCACCAAGGGCATAACGCCTAAGATGAAAGCCAGAGAAGTCATCACGATGGGACGTAATCTTAATTTGACGGCATCGAGGGTGGATTTGATCAGCTCCTCCCCGTCGTCAACCCGGATCTTGGCATACTCCACAATCAGGATTGCGTTTTTGGCGGCAAGACCAATCAGGGTGATGAGTCCGATTTGCGCATACACATTGTCGGTGAGGCCGGGCAGAAAAATAAGAGTCAGGATGGCGCCAAAGGCTCCGATGGGGACTGCCAGCAGTACAGAGAAAGGAACAGACCAGCTTTCATATAATGCCGCCAGGAACAGAAAGACAAATAAGAGCGAAAACAAAAAGATATAGATAGTCATCGATCCTGCTTCTATCTCTTCGTAACTCAAGCCGGAGAAATCATATCCATAACCCTGAGGCAAGACCCTGTCTGCAATCTCTTTCAGGGCGTCGATAGACTGGCCCGTGCTATAACCATCGGCCGGGGACCCATCTACTTCGGCGGAGCGGAAAATATTAAAATGCGAAAGAAGGGGAGCGGTTTCAGAGGGTTTGTAGCTGATCAACGAACCCAATGGAAGCATTTCACCGGTTTGGTTACGTACATAATACTTATCCATGCTGGTGATCATCTTTCGGAATGCGGTATCTGCCTGGACCACTACGTGGAAAGTACGGTTGTAAAGCGTAAAGTCATTTACATAAATGCTACCCATGTAAGTTTGAATGGCGGAGAACACATCGGAGATGCTCACCCCTATCTTCTTGCACTTCTCCCGGTCTACTGTTAAGTTATAGCTCGGAGTATGTGCCGAGAAATAACTGAAACAATGGGAAAGGGCCGGATTTTTATTGGCTTCCGTAACAAACTCATTCACCACTTTTTCAAATGCATGCACATCGTCGTTCGTATTCCTTTGCTCGATCTGGAAATTGAAACCTGCTGTTTGCCCGATACCGGGAATAGGAGCCGGAGGAATCACCACAATATTGGCGTTTTTGATATTGGCATCTGCAATTCGTTTTCGGAGCACATCAATGATGCCCGGGATCTGTTCAGGGATTTTGCTGCGGTCTTCCCAAGGTTTAAGCTGACAATAAATGGTTCCGCTGTTGGATTTGGTGGCTCCCGTAATCACGTTAAATCCGGCCAGAGCGGCATAATGATCAATGCCTGGGGTGGTCGAAACAACGCCCATCAGTTTGGTCATCACGTCTATGGATTGGGTAGTGGCCGAGGCTTCCGGTAATTCATAGGTAACGTAGATCAGGCCATTGTCTTCGCCCGGAATAAACCCGGTGGGTTTTTTCTGAAAAAGGAAGAACGTGGCTACTCCCAGGCAGGCCAGTAAAATAACCACATATTTCGACTTGCGGATACCGTTTTGTACCCCGTTTGAATAATGAGCGGTTACTTTTCCGAACCAGGTATTGAAACGGAAAAAGAACTGATTTAACCCTCTCGATTTTTTACTGATGCTGTAAGGCTTCAACAGCAGGATACACAATGCTGGAGTGAGTGACAAGGCGATAAAGGCCGAAAGAAGAATGGACACCGCGATGGTGATTGCAAACTGCTGGTATAAACGGCCCACAATACCCGGAATAAATCCAACCGGTACAAATACAGAAGCAAGGATCAGGGCGATGGCAATGACGGGCGCCGAAATGTCCTGCATAGCCTTGTAAGTAGCCTCTTTCACGGTCATCTTTCCCTGATCGAGGTAGTGTTGCACGGCTTCCACCACAATAATGGCATCATCCACCACAATACCGATGGCCAGCACAAATCCAAACATGGTGAGGGTGTTGATGGTAAACCCTAAAGGAATAAAGAATGCGAAAGTGCCGAGAATGGAAACCGGGATAGCTAGGATGGGAATAAGCGTTGCCCTCCAGTTCTGCAGGAAAAGAAATACAACCAATGCCACCAGAAAGAGTGCAATGACGAGGGTGTCGGCCACTTCCCTCATGGATACCTTTACTACGGTGACGGTTTCAAACGGAATTTTATAATCAATATCGGCGGGGAATGTTTTCTTCAGCTCTTCCAGTTGTTTGCTAATGCCGCTGGCTGTTTGCAAGGCATTACTTCCAGGAGTCTGATACAAGGTGAGAATGGAGGCCCGCTTATCATCCACATAGGAATTGCTGGAATACGTGAATTTACCCAGTTCCACGCGAGCCACATCTTTCAGGTAAACCATTTCCCCCGTGGCGGGAACCGTTTTCACGACAATCTTTTCAAAGTCCGATACTTTGTTGAGCCTTCCATTAACGAGTACACTCAATTCGAAAGTCTGCGTTTTTTGCTGTGGAGGTACTCCTGCCGAACCGGCTGCCACCTGTAAATTTTGTTCATTTAAAGCGCTTACAATATCTGCAGAGGTCAGGGCATAGGAGGCCATCTTGTCGGGATTGATCCAAACCCGCATACTGAAGTTATCTGCGAGACTGGTAATAGCTCCCACACCCGGCACACGCAACAGGGCATCCATAATAAAGATGTTCGTGTAATTATCCAGGAAAGTAACGCTGTGTGATCCTTTCGGAGAATAAATGGCGATGAGCATGAGGGGACTGGGGTTCAGTGCCCTCACCGTAAGTCCCAATCGGCTTACCGCTGCGGGGAGTAGCGGAGTAGCGATACTCACCCTGTTTTGTACATCGAGTGTGGCAATGTCTATGTTCGTGCCGACTTTGAAAGTGGTGTTGATGGTCATCAGCCCGTTATTGGAGCTGTTGCTTTGCATGTATTCCATGCCATGCGTTCCGTTCACCTGCTCTTCTATGGGGGTGGCAACGGTCTGTTCCACGGTGGTGGCATCGGCACCGGTATATTGACCTGTGACCTGGACCACAGGAGGAGTGATGTCCGGATACTGGTTCACCGGCAGGTTCAGAATACTGATCATGCCAAGCAGCGCCAATACAAGCGATACCACAATAGCCGTAACCGGCCTTTTTATAAACGTGTTGGCAATCATTCGTTCGTCTGCTTCTTCTTGCCTTTTGTAACGTCAGCGGTTTTAGAGATGTCGATCAATGATCCGGTATGGACCGACTGAACACCGTCCAGGATAATCTGATCTCCTTCATTCACCCCTTTTTTCAGAATGACATTGGGGGCAATGCTTTGTCCCAGTGTCACCTTTTTTTGCAAGGCCATCCAGGCATGATGTGTTTTGGTTGAATCGTCCGGGTCACGTGCCAGCGTATCTTTGGCCAGGTACACAAAATATTCTCCCATCAGCTCCACAATGGCCCGGGCCGGTACGAGAAGCTTAGGTTCTTTTTCGAGGTTCAGCACACGCAACACGCAGCTGGTTCCTGGTTTCAGGCGATAGCCCGCATTTGGAAAAACAAGTCTTACGCGTATGGTGCCCGTCTGGGGATCCACAGCCCGGTCGATGACAGATATTTTTCCGTTGAAAGGATAAATAGAATCGTTTGGAAGGGTCATGGTAAATAAGGAGTCCATCGTCTCCCCTCTTTTCTTCAGGTTTTCGAAACGGGCCAGTTGTTTCTCGGAAATCAGAATATCCACTCCCATGGGATCATCGGTAGAGATGGTATTCAGTACGGTTTGTCCAGCAGTTACCATGTTTCCAAGTTTAACCTGACTGAATCCTATCGTACCGTCAAAAGGAGCGGAAATGATGGAGAAATTCAAATTGGTAGAAGCCATCTTCAGAGCCTGGTCAGAGGCCGCCAATGTGTTTTTGGCGTTTTGTAAAGCAATTAATGCATGGTCGTAAACCTGTTTAGCTACGGCATCGTTCGCATTCAGATAGGCGTACCGGTCGGCATCCTGCTGAGCCTGGGCCAGATTCCCTTTGGCCACATCCACATTCGCCTTCGCCTGATCGTAACCTTCCTGGAACAACTGACGGTCGATTTCATATAACACCTGGCCTTTGCGGATATGATCTCCTTCGGTGAAAGAGATGCTCGTGATATAGCCTTGTACCTGTGGCCTCAGGTCAACCTGGTTTAGAGCGACGGTAGTAGCCGGGTATTTGTCGAAATACCTCACCTTTTGTGCCTTCACCGTGTATAGGTTGACAGCAGTATCCGGAACGGGAGCAGGTTTCTTCTGGCTGCAGGATGCAAGCAAAATACAAACCGATAATAAAGATAAAAAGCCTCTTGTCATGCTAAAGCAGTTAAAGTGTTAACGTTTAATGGAGGTGATGCCCATTGCTTTTTCCAGATCTACTTTACTCTGTAATACCTGGAACAAAGCATTTAAATAACTCATCTCCGATGAAATCAAATTGGATTCAGCGGTGATCACATTCAGATAGGCAACTACTCCTTGTTTATACTGGAGGGTTACCACCCCATAAACATCTTTTGCCATGGCTACATTTTCTTTTAAAACAGTAAAGTCGTACAGGTTGCTTTTATAATTGGCCATGGCCGAAGTGTATTCGGAGTAGATGCGTGATTTAAGACCTGTTTCAGCCCAGTCCATCAGCTTTACCTGCATCTTCGCTCTCTGTATGCTTTCTTGTCGACGGAAGCCGGTGAATAAAGGAATATTTACCGAAGCTCCCACATAGGAATAAGGGTATGCCTGAGTAAACAGTGTGGAAGCGGAATTGCTTTCATATTCGTAGTAATAATTGTAAAACGCAGATAAGGTTGGGAGGTACTGGGATTGATAATACTTCACATTTTGTTCTTGCAATGCTTTAGCTGTTTGAAGTCCCTGGAACTCGATTCGTTTTTCATATTGCAATACCTGGGTTGTGTCTATATTGATCTGCTTCATCATTTGAATCGTGTCGAAGCTAACACTGAACTCTTTTTCCGGAGGGAAACCCAATAATTGTTTCAGGACGGCATACTGAGGGCGTACATTTTCCCGGGACTGTCTCAACAAAGCTTTGGAATTATTGAGGGAAATGGTCGCTTCTTTGTAATCTGTTTTATCCACAATCCCACCCAGGTATTGATGATAGGTGTCGCTCAGGTTCCGTCCAAGCCTGGCCGTATCATCCCTCAACACCCTCATTTGCTCGAGCGTAAGCAGGAGCCCGTAAAATGATTTGCTTACGGCTGCAATGAGATTTATTTTGGCGCTGTCGTTCGATTGCTGTGCCTGCTGAACCAGGAGATGAGCACTTTTCGCCGCATAATAAACATCCGGATTAAAGATGGTTTGAGTTAACGACAATTGAGGAATAACCGTATTGGTTACACCCGGATGTCCTTTGATGAGTGGACCTTCGGGGTTCAAAGAGTTTAAGGAAAAGGAAGTGGGCAACTCGTCATAATGAATCAGGTTTCCGGTCAGGTTCACTTGGGGCAGCCATCCGGAGATATTGATCGCATTCGTTTTTCTGGCGATGTCAATATCAATAACTGATTGCATCACTCCAGGCTGATGCTCCATCGCATAGAGGATGCACTGGTCTATCGTCAGATATTGGACGGTATCTGCATTATTCTTTTTCTGAGCCTGGGCAAATACAGTTATGCAAAGGGAAAAAATAATCACCAGACCCTTTCGTTTAATCGGGGTTCCGGCAAGGCTGGTGCAATGCATCATACGGCAAGCTATTGGAGATATAGTCCTCATGTCATTCCTGATTTGCCTTTTCAAAGTTTGAAACAATATCGTAAGCCGGTTCTTTGGAAAGATTGGTGTGGATCAGTTCCAGGTATTGGAGCAGTTTTTTGACTTCCTCTTTCTTCAGACCCCGGGTGGCTTTTTTATTCAACGTATCAATGCCCTTATGAATTTCAGGAAGGGCCTTAAGCGCTTTTGGGGTGAGCTCTAAAAGATGCTGCCTTCTGTCTAATGGATTGTTTACCCTTTTTATATAACCCCTTTTAGAAAGATCATCCACAATTCCCACCATGGTCGTTTTATCTTTTTGAAGGTAATCGGCAATGTATTGCTGGGTGCAGAGGTTCGGACTTTTTTCTATGGCAATCAGGATGGAGTAGTGACGTTCAATATCCAGATATTCAAAATGCTTTCTCAGTGCCCCCACATATAATTTGGTGACAGCATTTAAATGCCTGCCAAACGGAAACTCCTTGTTGTCAAATATCGATTGCTCTTTCTTAGCCACGAAACAGAAAATTTTAAGCAAATGTAGTTGAATAGTTAGATAGTTTAACTTATAAACTATCTGGAAGTAGATTAAATTTCTGTAATGATTAGAAAAGGATTAAAAAAGCGCTTCTGCTCAACTATCGCCCGATTCGCGAGTCATAAAGGAACGGTTGCTTTTGGGAAAACTCACCCAGACAATAATTTATACTCCCAAACACTATTGATTTACCCAATTTTTAAGGATTATTTTCATTTATGGTTTAATTTAGACTTTAAGAGATACAAAATAAATGAGAACCTTTTTGACCTTTATAATTATGCTTTCTGCCTATTATAGCTTGGGACAAAAGGATAGTATACATAATTCTGATCAGGGGTCGGATTCTAACAAGAATGGTGGTTTTGATTTTTCGCCACCTTGCGATCCTGTTCCAGAAGGGATGATCCGTTTTGTATTAAAAGGAGCTTACTCGTGGAATCCAAAGGCGATAAAGGATTCTACCCCGGTTAAGTCATTTGATATTTCAAAATATCAAGAAACCAATAGGCAGTACGGTGCTTACCTCTCCTTTTTACAACAGCATCATGAATTTGTTTTGTATCAGCAGGCTTTGCCAGATACCTTGATTTGGGAAAAATTAATTTTCAAAGCTCTGGATACCGCTACTGAATATTTATCTCATCATTACCTTCGTGATCC
>Ga0206996_1058_pt1 | contig 29135 bp, 32 predicted proteins | sample Alteio_BWMinCont_2_FD_153467 | JGI IMG/M metagenome (GOLD analysis project Ga0206996, IMG submission 153467) | Enriched cells from forest soil in Barre Woods Harvard Forest LTER site, Petersham, Massachusetts, United States -... | ecosystem: Environmental > Terrestrial > Soil > Temperate forest >...
TGAGAATGAACCTCAACTGATGGGTGGGCAAAAACTATATGTTGCGAATTCAAAAGGGAAAATCCTGACTGAAGTGAGTAACCCCCGGACCGGATGGTTTTACTTTGAAGTGATATCCGCAGAAAAGAACGGGCTTACCGAAATTTACGAGGATGACCCCTGGCTGAACGTGGTAGATCCTGAAAGGATTCAGGCCGCAGGAGGAGGAAGTATGGTGATCAAAGAAAAAGTCTTTTTTAAATCCAATGATGCCACCATTCTTGACGACGCAAAACATACCCTCGATGAGGTTATTTATGTCATGCAAAATCTGCCGGACATCAATATAGAACTCAGCTCCCACACCGACTCTAAAGGATCTGATGATTTTAATATGAAGCTTTCAGAGAAACGAGCAAAAGCAGCAGTCGACTATATTGTAGCTCACGGGGTGGATAAAAGCCGGATCACCGGGAAAGGATATGGAGAAACCCAGCTCCTCAATAAATGTAAGAATGGGGTGGAGTGTACGGAAGAAGAACATGCCCAGAATCGAAGACTGGAATTCCGGGTTATTCATAAATAACTCAATTTACTTTACTCCTTAGTGGGAGTGACCCCTTGCTTGAAGTGTTCTGCCGCCTGGTGGTAATCGTTCACCGTATAATTAACATATTCTACCGCTTTCATATTAAATCTAAGTACATCGGGCTTGCCATTTGGTAATTCCTTTTTAGATTTGTATGGTATATTGAATATGCAATAAATGAATAATGTTCTTGGGGACTAATGTCCCATGTCGCTGTCCCGTAAGACAGCCCCTAATCCCTGCCCCGTAAGGCAGGGATTTTTTTAATTGCTCACACTTAATATTGGGGTTGCCGGGGAGTGATTGTTTTATACGCTTAACTCTCTTTTAAAAAGTTTCAGTCCCGTTTCCTTGCTGAGCCCCTCAGCCAATCCAGAACCCTCCTTACTGAAAGGCCAGACAAACAACGAATCAATGTCATGCTCTTTTTGAATGGATTCAATCGCTTCCAGGGTAAGTCGTTTGGCTATTCCTTTTCCCCGATACTCCGGAAGCACCATGGCAGAACAGAGGTAGATGCTCTGAAATCTGGAATGGACAGGAGTAAGGTCGAGCAATTGCTGTTCGGAAATATTTTTCTTAAGAAACTGATTCATCAGGATGGTGGTTGTCGGGATCAGAAGAATCCAGACTGCAGGTCCGTTCTTATCTTTATATTCTGAAACAGTTGCAGGATGTAAGTGCTTGAGCTGTTGAATCACATTTCCATTCACATCCAACTGCTCCATAAACAGGGGTGTAGTTGTTTGCCGCATCGATGGATCCGGAGGTGGAAAAACCAAATGAGAAATAACTGCCGGCCACTGAATTGGCGGTGGCATAATCAACTTGCCCATGCAATAGAAGAGCTGGCAGGTATTGACGTTTTACCTGTCTCACATTTTCTTCCTGGGCCTTTGTATACAGGTCTTTTGCTTTTATGATCCCGTAGTTGGCAGCGGCTGTTTCGAGGGCTTTTGATAAAGATAAAGCCGGACCTGTTATCTGAGCCTGGGCATTTTCCAGGTTTGCGGCGAAGAAAATAACGAACATCACGAATATTTTCCGGATGCAGGTTTTCCTTTTGAATTTCTTTAAATTCATGGTAATGAATTATTAATTATGATATTGGGAAAGTATCAAATCCATTGGATGCTTTCACTTCCTTCCTTAGATTCTTTCAACAGAAAGAAAGGAGTAAGTAATCCACTTAAAATAAGAAGGAAGGATTAGTTCAGAGATGGAGGACCCCTGATCGGGTCAGAAGATGCTACTGTGCAGGGCGTAGAGCGTAAGCTGTGAAAAAACAGAAGCACTGTATTTGGAAAGCTGGAGAAATCGAGGGCAGAGCAGGACAGTTCGGGAGATCCTTCGAGGATTTTCGGGAACTTGCGCTCGGGTTTATATCTGGAACCGGAAGAGCTTATTTTTTGGTAGGGGATGAATGCTTTTGTATCTCCGGAATTGTAATTATCAGAGTATGAGGATGGCGTGTATAAAGATGGAGGTGTATAGGAATATAAATGCCTGAATTCAGAAGCCGAAGAAGCTTTGCTCCCGTTATATAATAGAATAAACAGGAGAAGTATGGAAGAATGCCTTAATAAGCGACTTAGGTAGCTAAGCATACTGCAAAGATGCGAAATCTATAGGAATAGTCAGTTTATTAACAATAATTAGGGTTAAACTGTGGATAAACCAAGGGTTGCTTAATGTTAACTTAATATTGAAGACTCTCATCCTTAACACCGTTCTTTCACCTTTGCGCCGCACAAAACAAATTATCAACCCAACTATCAAAACTTTACCAAAATGAAAAGACTGCTTACGAATAAGTTTATGATTGCCGGTGCTGCTATACTTTTGTCCTACGGGTCAAAAGCTCAGACAGCCGCCTCCGATGATACCAGCACATTTAAACCTTCAGGAAGTGTTTGGGGTTATGTCTTCGGTGATTATGCCTACAAAACACAGAACGATTCTTTGGGAAGAGGGGGAGGAAATGTGCAGTATAAAGGAGCTGCGTCGTTGAACTCAGGAAACGTTGCCTCTGCAGCGAATCCGGTTCCTGCAAACGTTCAAACCAATGCTTTCCAAATCCGTCGGATGTATTTGGGTTATGACTATCAGTTTGCACGTAACTTTTCTGCTTCTGCAGTATTAGCTAACGAACAGACATTGCTCGCCAATAACCAGAATACCGTTTATCTGAAATATGCATTTGTAAAGTGGTCTAATATCTGGAAGAATAGTGATCTGATTATTGGTCAGTACCAGACCGCTTCTTTTGCCACCGGAAATGGAACAGAGCCACTCTGGGGATACCGTGCAGTTGAAAGAACGCTTATGGATATGCACAATATAGACGGGTCTACCGATCTGGGAGCTTCCCTTCAGGGAAAATTATGGGAAGCTAAGAATGTGACTGCAGAAGGTAAAAAACCTTGTTATATAGGTTACTACTTGCAAGTTGGAAATGGCAATAGCGCTACTCCTGCAACTGCACAGTTCAGAAAGGTAAGAGCTAACCTCTATGTGTCTATGTTGAATCAGAAACTCGTAGTAGGTGCCTACTATGACTACGTCACCCAGCAGTTCTCCCCGTATAAAACTTCAAATACTACCTACAAAGGATACCTTTCTTTCAAGAATGAGTCTTTCCACCTGGGTGCTGAATTTTTCCAGCAGACAAACCAGAATTCGGATGTTTATAAGGTATTGGAGGACAAAACGAAGAACACCTTATCGGTTAACGATACGGCCTCTGGAGTTCAATTTGGATTCTCCGTTTTCGGTTCTGTTAAGATTGTAAAGAACAAACTGAATTTCTTTGCCCGGTATGATATGTACAATCCAGATACCAAATGGAGCACCAATAATGTGTATTCCAAAGCTTATTCGGGTATTACCGGTAGCAATATGACTTCCACAACTTTCTATACACAGACCTTCCTGACCGCTGGTTTTGACTGGACACCAGACAAACGTTTCCACATCATGCCAAACGTATGGTACAACGCTTATAATTCTATGATGAGTTCTTCTTATGCAGACTTCGTTGGGAAACCATTCAGTTCCCGTATGGTGAAGGATGAAGATGTAGTTTATCGTGTTACATTCTACTGGCTCTTTAATCCATCCAAGAAAGTCAACAATAATGGATTCTATTAAACGAACAGGTATTCAATATTAATGGCACATAAATTGCTTCCGGAGAAGAAAATCCTCCGGAAGCAGTTTTAATTTAAAAACAAACCTCAAATGAAAAAGACACTATTACTACTACCAGCAGCAGTACTCCTTCTCGCATTCGTGAAGCCAGGAAACGACATCACCGTGAAGGGAAGTGATACTGTTCTACCACTTTCTCAGAAAGAGGCAGAAGTATTTATGAAAAAAACACCTGCAGCATCTATTACAGTGGTTGGTGGTGGTTCAGGAGTAGGAATTACGGCCCTGATTGATGGTAATACAGATATATGTATGTCTTCCAGAGACCTTAAGATGGAAGAAAAACTGAAGCTGAAGGATAAAAATATTGTTCAGAAAATTGTTGGTGTGGATGCACTGGCAATCATTGTTCACCCATCCAACAAAGTAAATCAGCTTACCCGTGAGCAGCTGGAAGGAATCTTTACCGGAAGTATAACAAACTGGAAAGAGGTTGGAGGAGCAGATCTTAAAATTGTTGTGTACTCCCGGGAATCCAGTTCAGGTACTTATGAGTTCATGAAGGAACACGTGATGGCCAAGAAGAACTATGCTTCTACTGTGCTGAGCATGCCTGCTACCGGTGCAATTGTACAAAGCGTTGAACAAACAGCCGGAGCAATTGGATATGTAGGCCTTGCCTATATGGACAAAAAGGTAAAAGCCCTCGCCGTTTCATTTGATGGAAAAACCTATGTAAAACCAAGTATCGCAGCAGCAAAAGATAAAACTTACCCTGTAGCCAGACCTTTGTATTATATATACGCCGCCGCTACGGAATCCAAGGTAAAGTCTTTCGTTGACTTTATTCTTTCCGCAGAAGGCCAGAAAGTCGTTCAGGACGTTGGATATGTGCCTGTAAAATAAATTGGTTCTTGTCCTTTTGCTTCGGGTAAATCAGCATTTTTATTCATGAGAAGAAGCATAACGAAGTTTTTTGAGCGCATCATTGAGGCAGCGTTAATGGTCAGCGGTACATTCACCAGTGTGATTGTACTGCTGATCATTCTGTTTTTATTTAAAGAAGGTGCCGGACTCTTCAATCAAACCCCGATGGAGAAGGGTTATGTCGTGGGAGTGAATGTTTCTAATCCTGTCAACGAACTGTCTCCTGCACAGTTTAAAGACGTTTACGATCAGAAAATTAAGACCTGGAAAACTCTTGGAGGGACTTCCGACAGCATCAAACTCTTTCGGGTAGATGACATCACCTCCTATTATACCGAGGAACAAATCGGTTCGAATTTTGAACATCTGGGTGAATGTATCAGTAAGCTGGTTGAGAAGACTCCGAATATCATTGCTTTTTTTCCTAAAGAATATGCCGACAATTCCTTTAAAGGGAAAACGATCAATCTTAAAAAAATCACTCCCTGGTCTTTTGTATCCGAAAAGGAATGGTTCCCGACTGCCCAGCCGGTTGCTCAATTTGGTGTGCTCTCTCTGATTTTGGGGACTCTTTGGGTGAGCCTTGCAGCTATTCTCTTTGCATTGCCCCTGGGCCTTGCAACAGCCATTTATCTTGCTGAAATCGCCGATTCACGAGTGAGGAATATCCTTAAACCCCTTATTGAACTTCTTGCCGGCATTCCATCGGTGGTTTACGGCTTCTTCGGACTGATTGTGATTGTACCCTTGATCAAAAATATTTTCCACCTCGATGTGGGGGAGACCGCTTTGGCTGGCAGTATTATTCTCGGGATCATGGCTCTCCCAACCATCATTACTGTTTCTGAAGATGCTTTACGCAATACACCCCGTGCCATGAAAGAAGCGAGTCTCGCCCTTGGAGCTTCCAAATGGCAGACTATTTACAAAGTTTCTATTCCGTACTCCGCCTCCGGAATTACCGCAGGTGCCATTTTAGGAATCGGAAGAGCCATAGGTGAAACCATGGCGGTGCTTATGTGTACTGGAAATTCGGCCATCATACCACATACCCTGCTGCAACCAGTGAGAACGATCCCTGCAACGATTGCAGCTGAATTAGGAGAAGCTGCACAAGGCGGAATGCATTATAAAGCACTCTTTGCGCTGGGGTGCATTTTGTTTATCATTACATTCTTTATTAACCTGTCTGTTGAGCTCATCTCATCCAGACGGAAAGGAGGCAAGAGCGAATGAAATATCCGGATCACATAAAAGTCAGGAAAAAGAAGACCCGAAGTCAGAACCTGGCATTCGTTTCTTTCGGCATCATCAGTTTTGGTATTGTGGCCATCCTGATTGTTATTCTGTCGTTCATCGTATTCCATGGCTTCAAAGCACTAAGTTGGGATTTTATATCTAAAATGCCGGAGGATGGAATGACTAAGGGAGGGATTTTCCCTGCAATCATCGGAACACTCTATCTGGTGGCTGGCAGTATGTTGTTTGCCTTTCCTATCGGGGTCATGTCTGGAATCTATATCAATGAATATGCCAAAGACGGATATATCAAGCGGTTTATTCAAATGATGACGAATAACCTTGCAGGAGTACCTTCCATTGTGTTCGGCCTTTTTGGAATGTCTCTTTTCGTTAATAAATTGAAATTCGGAGACTCTATTCTGGCTGGTTCTCTTACCCTTGGGTTATTGGCCTTGCCTGTGGTTATCCGTACTACTGAAGAAGCTTTGAAAGCGATTGATAATTCTTTCCGTATCGGAAGCCTGGCCCTCGGCGCATCCAAATGGCAGACGACCAAAAGAGTGGTCATGCCAATGGCATTCCCGAATGTGATTACAGGACTCATATTGTCCATCGGACGCGTTTCCGGGGAAACAGCTCCAATTTTATTTACTGTTGCCGCATATTTTCTCCCAAAATTGCCACACAGTATTTTCGATCAGGTCATGGCATTACCATACCACTTGTATGTGATCTCAACCAGCGGAACAAATATCGAGGCCTCCAGGGGGATCGCTTATGGTACCGCACTGGTGCTGATTATCCTGGTGCTGATAGCCAATCTGCTTGCAAATGCATTGAGAAGATATTTTGGAAAAAAAGTGAAAATGAATTGAGCTCATGAATAAGATCGAAACACGAAATGTAAACCTTCACTATGGTGATTTTCATGCCCTTAAAGGCATCACGATGTCAATAGTCGAGAATTCTGTTACTGCACTAATCGGCCCTTCGGGCTGCGGTAAATCAACCTATCTGAGGCTCTTTAACCGGATGAATGACCTAATCAGCAACGTTAAGATTGAGGGAGATGTGCTTGTGGAAGGGAAGGATATTTATGAACGGGGTGTGGATGTGGATGAGCTGAGAAAGAGAGTGGGTATGGTATTTCAAAAACCGAATCCCTTTCCTAAAACAATTTTCGAAAATGTGGCATATGGATTGAGAGTGAATGGCATTAACGATAAGGAATTTATTGCCGAAAGAGTGGAGCGGTCTCTTGCACAATCTGCCCTTTGGGGAGAAGTGAAAGACAAACTGAAAAAATCAGCTTTTGAGCTTTCCGGAGGACAGCAACAGCGCCTTTGCATTGCACGGGCACTCGCCATTGAACCAACAGTACTGCTGATGGATGAGCCAGCTTCTGCTCTGGATCCGCTATCGACTGCTAAAATTGAAGAACTGATTTATGAGCTTAAAGACAAGTACACCATCATAATCGTGACGCACAACATGCAGCAAGCCGGACGTGTAAGTGACCGGACTGCCTTTTTCTATATGGGAGAACTTATTGAAGCTGACGAGACCAAAGTTATTTTTACAAACCCGAAGAATGTCAGAACGCAAAACTATATTACCGGAAGGTTTGGTTAACAGCATTAGTACGGATCAAAAAAGAATATTAAGAACTAAAGTTTGAACATTTAATAAAGCAACATGTCACACCTTGAAAGTGAACTGAAATTTCTGAAGGATGAACTTATGGCAATGCATACCCTGGTCAGGTTGCAGGTGAGTAAATGCAAGACAGCCCTTATCGAGTTCGATACGGATCTCGCGAAGGAAATTCTTGTTACAGAAAAACGAGTAAATGCGCTTGAGCTTAAAATTGACAGAGATTGTGAAAATATCCTCGCCCTTTTTAACCCTGTAGCGGTTGATTTGCGGTTCGTGCTTGCCGCGTTGAAAATCAATTCAAACCTGGAAAGGATAGGAGACAATGCAGAAGGAATTGCGCGGTATGTTATGGATGTTCATGAGCCTTTCCCAAAGGAATATATAAACACCTTCGCCATTAGTGAAATGGCTGATGTTGCGCTCTCTATGATGGATGATGCAATGCTGGCATTGGAGAACGAGGACACTGCTTCTGCCCGGAAAGTATTCCTTAAAGATGATTCTCTCGATATCATAAACAGGAAGGCGACCAGAACCACCATCGAACTCATGCTCCGGAAAGATACGATGCCCTTGCATTTCCTTAATTTACTTTCTATCGTACGGAAGTTTGAAAGAATCGGGGATCAAACTAAGAACATTTCCGAAGAGATCATCTTCTACATCGAAGCCAAGGTGCTTCGCCATGGTAAAAATATAGACTGATATTCAGCAAGATAGGATTTATGAATGAATCTACCTTCGTTATCTTAACATTAAGTTAACATTGTAGCTGCCATAATAACCCCCTTCCTTATACTTTTGTGCGCGATTCCTTTTCAGGAACATACCTTGTATTTTACTCAAATTAATTCAGACGGAAATGAAACTGGACGGTATACTTCAATTCCTTATTCCCAAGGATAAAAAGTTCTTCCCTCTCTTTGAACAGGCCACGGCCAATATGGTCCAAACTGCGGAAACACTCTGCACCCTGGGTAACTCGAACACCAATGAGAAGAGAAAAGTAGCGATCAAGGAAATTGAAAGACTTGAACATATCGGTGATAATATCACCCATATGATATTTAACGAATTGGGAACCAATTTCATCACTCCTTTCGATCGGGAAGATATCCAGTCACTCGCCTCTGTGATTGACGATGTAGTGGATCTGATTCATGGCTCTGCCAAGCGGATTGATCTGTACAAGATTGAAGAAATGTCAACTCCGATGATTAAGCTCGCGGAACTCATCCTGAAAGGTGCAATGGAAATTCATGTTGCAGTAGTTAACCTGAAGAGTATGAAAAATATCAGTGCGATAAAAGAAGCTCTGGTAAAAGTACATAGCCTGGAAAACCATGCGGATGAAGTATTCAATAATGGAATCGCAAGACTATTTGAAGAAGAGAAGGATGCCATTCAGATTATTAAGATCAAAGAAATTCTGAGTGCCCTGGAAACAGCTACCGATAAGTGTGAGGATGCTGCTGATGTGATTCACTCCATCCTGATAAAAACGACTTAAAGGCTCCTATGCTTGCCATTGTTTTCTTAACCATATTGGCCGCTCTTGTTTTCGATTTTGTAAACGGGATGAATGATGCTGCGAACTCCATCGCAACCATAGTCTCCACCAGGATACTCTCTCCCCGTGTGGCAGTGATCTGGGCGGCATTCTTCAATTTTGCGGCTCTATTTATATTCGACGGATCTAAAGTGGCAGGAACGGTAGGTAAAGGAATTGTGAGCAGTACTTTCATCGATGAATACCTGATTCTTTCGGCATTGTTGGGAGCTATTATCTGGGCTTGGTTTTTCTGTGCCCGGCTTGGTATTCCGGTGAGCTCCTCCCACTCCCTTACCGGCGGCTTGATTGGGGCAGCTATAGCTAAAGCACATGGGTTCTCTGCATTGGTTTTGAGTACTGCTAATGGTGGTTTTTTCAGCACCAAGATCTTTATTACACTGCTTTTTATTTTTCTGGCTCCAATGATCGGACTGGTTTTGGGTTACCTTATAATGGTGATCACCATGTGGATCGCCAGAAGGTTTAATCCATCCCGGATCGATAAATTCTTTCGGATGGGTCAGCTGCTTTCATCAGCTGCATTCAGTATCGGGCATGGAGGGAATGATGCTCAAAAAACAATGGGAATCATAACCGTTTTGCTTTACTCTACCAGGAATATCCCCTTCGTTCACCAATACCTTTATCCCTATGGTGACTTTCATGTACCCATCTGGGTATCTGTCCTTTCTCTTACTGTTATTTCTCTTGGAACGATGTCGGGCGGAATGCGGATTGTGAAAACCATGGGAATGAAGCTTACTCACCTTAAGCCTATAGGAGGGTTCAGTGCAGAGACTGCAGGCGCCATTACCCTCTATGCTGCCACAAGTATAGGTATTCCGGTGAGTACCACTCAAACTATTGCAGGAGCCATCATGGGAGTTGGCACGACCCGAAGATTCTCTGCAGTGAGATGGGGAATTGCCGGAAACATTATTACGACCTGGGTGCTTACGATTCCGCTTTCCGCATTGATCGGGGGACTCATTTACTTTATTATGAGTTATTTTATCCCTGCCTCCTGATTGAATTATTAAGAGGGCCAGTATCGTCCTAAAGAGAATCGATATACCGCTTTATCCTCCTTCATTTTACGTAATTTTGTCTGATATAATAAGGATAGTGAAATACGAATCCTCTAATACAGCAAACGTGCCCTCACCTTTAGATATCGCTGAAGAAATATTCATTATGCAGGATGGTTTTGATGCCTGCTGCCTGGAAGTGTTCCGTTTTCAAAGCGTTTATAACCCGATCTATAGTGCCTATTTGACGGGATTGAATATTGATTGCCAGGATGTTTTGAGTGTGGAGGAAATTCCGTTTCTTCCGGTGGAATTATTTAAAACACATAAAATTCTGTGTGAAGGCTTCAAACCTAAACAGGTTTTTTCCAGCAGCGGAACAACCGGCACCCTTCAAAGCAAGCATTATGTTGCGTTGCCATCCCTTTACGTAGAAAGTTTTCGAAGATGCTTCTCTTTGTTTTATGGAGAGATAAAGGACTACTGTGTCTTGGCCCTCCTTCCCTCTTATCTGGAACGTGAAGGTTCATCACTCGTATTCATGGCCCAGGACCTGATTAATCGTTCCGGTCATCCTGAAAGCGGTTTTTATCTGCATAACCCGGAAGAACTTCATAAGCAGCTTCTCAAACTTGAAAAGGCCGGTCAGAAAACGTTACTGCTTGGAGTTACCTATGCCTTGCTTGATTTTGCAGAGGCGAACTCTATGAAACTTAATCATACCATGATCATGGAAACCGGTGGTATGAAAGGCCGCAGAAAAGAACTCGTCAGGGAGGAACTTCACGAAATCCTCTGCTCCAAGCTTGGAGTAGACACTATTCATTCGGAGTATGGGATGACAGAATTACTCTCTCAGGCTTACTCTCAGGGAAATGGAATATTTCATTGTCCTCCCTGGATGAAAATAAGGGCCAGAGATACAAATGACCCTTTAACGGCTGTCGGGATAGGAAAAACCGGAGGGATGAACGTCATAGATCTTGCTAACCTGTTTTCCTGTTCTTTCATTGCAACTCAAGATTTGGGCAAGGTTTATAAAGACGGTTCTTTTGAAATTATTGGAAGATTTGACAGCAGTGATGTTCGGGGATGTAATTTGATGGTACTTTAAAAAAGCGATGGAAATGAAAAGATTCACTTGGGCAGTTCGATTTATGCTGCTTGCAATTGCTTTGCAAATCAGCATTTGCAGTTTTGCTCAGGAAGCGAAGAAAAGCCATTGCGACTCCCTAGGCATTGTGCCTGATTTTCGGTTCTATAACCTCAAAGGAGAATTATTCACTAAGGATAGCCTCAAAGCAGGGAAGTCCAATACAGTCATTATTTATTTCAAAACGAGCTGTGAGTTTTGTTTGTCGGAATTCAAGCTTATCAAACACAATATGGGTCAGTTTCCGAATGCCCAGTTTGTGCTTGTATCCAGAGAAGATATTTCCGAATTGAAGAAATATGATAGCGCCCGCCAGTTTAGTTATTATCCCCAGATTCATGTAGTGAGTGATAAAGAATCGCTTTACAGAACCTACTACCAAGCATACTACACTCCATCCATTCACATCTATGACGAGAAAATGAGCCTAATCCGGTTTTCGGATGGAATGATAAGTAAAGAGGAGCTTCTACGACTGCTGAAAGAGTAAAGCCGGAATCCTTACAGGACTTTGATCAGAAAATAGTTTTTCTTTCCCTTCTGAGCCAATATATATCGGTTATTCAATAAATCATTTGTTCCAATCATAGATTCAGGACTTTCCATCTTCACTTTATTGATGAATATTCCTCCCCCCTGAAGCATCTTTCGGGCTTCACCTTTGGAGGGTAAGATTTTTGTTTTCTCGGCAAGAAACTCGATGATATTAATTCCAGGTTCCAGTTCAACACGGCTCAATTCAAACTTTGGAACGCCGTCGAATACAGAAAGCAGCATTTCTTCGCTGAGGTTTTTCAGAGCTTCTGCGGTGCCTTTCCCGAACAACAGTTCGGAAGCATCGAGTGCAGCCTGGTAATCAGCTTCCGAATGAACGCGTGAAGTGATGTCTTTAGCCAGTTGTTTCTGAAGAATCCGGTTATGTGGTGCCAAAGCATGTTCTGCCTCCAGGGTTTCTATTTCTGATTTTCGGAGTAAGGTGAAAATCCTGATATAGTTCCGGGCATCCTCATCGCTTGCATTTAACCAGAACTGATAAAACTGATAAGGGGATGTTTTGTTCCGGTCCAGCCAAATATTCCCACCTTCCGATTTGCCAAACTTGGTCCCATCTGCTTTTTTGATGAGGGGAGTGGTTAAAGCAAAAGCCTCACCACTGTCTTTACGCCGTATAAGTTCTGTGCCGGTAACAATGTTCCCCCACTGATCAGACCCACCCATCTGGAGCCGGATGCTATGATTTTTCCAGAGGTAATAAAAATCATACCCCTGTACAAGCTGGTAGCTGAACTCTGTAAATGACATGCCATTTTCAAGACGACTTTTTACGGAATCCTTAGCTAACATATAGTTCACAGAAATATGTTTACCCACATCCCTGATAAAATCAAGGAAATTGAAATCTTTAAACCAGTCATAATTGTTTACGATCTCCGCAGATTGGTCTCCGCAGTTGAAATCAAGAAATTTTTCAAGTTGTTTTTTCTGACAGGAGAGATTGTGGTTAAGGATATCTTCAGTCAGCAAATTCCTTTCCTGTGACTTACCGGATGGATCTCCCACCATTCCCGTAGCACCACCGATCAATGCAAACGGTTTGTGCCCGGCCTTCTGGAAATGAAGAAGAGTCATCATCTGAACCAGGTTTCCAACTCCCAGCGAATCAGCGGTCGGGTCAAAACCTATATAACCTTTCACCAAACCTTTGTTTAGCATTTCTTCAGTGCCTGGCATGATGTCATGCAGCATGCCTCTCCACTTTAATTCGTCAACAAAGCCCATTTGTTTCAGTTTTGGCAAAGATAGGATTATTAAAGAAAAGGTCAGGAAGCAGTGGCAAGACGCAGTTAAAATAAATCAAGTACTTTTATAGAATGATACTAGTAACCGGAGGGACAGGCCTTGTAGGTTCCCATCTTCTTTATGATTTACTCAAAACAGGAAATAAAGTTCGGGCTCTGAAGAGGGCCAGTAGTGATGTTTTATCTGTAGCCAAAACCATCTCCTATTATTCAGATCATGTTCAGGATCTGCTCAACCAAATAGAATGGGTGGATGGGGATGTGCTGGATATGGCCTCACTGGAGGATGCGTTGGAGGGTGTAACCCAGGTTTATCATTGTGCCGCAATTGTTTCATTCAACCCCGTGCATAAAGAGGAAATGCTGAAGATAAATGTAGAGGGAACCGCCAATCTGGTGAACGCCTGCCTGGTTAAAGGCGTTGGAAAACTTTGTCATGTAAGCTCTATTGCCAGCCTGGGCAGAAACTCCACCGCTTCCCTGGTTACAGAGGAAACACATTGGAAGACCTCTCCTCAGAATTCCTGGTATGCAATCAGCAAATACGGAGCCGAAAGGGAGGTATGGAGAGGTGCCGAAGAGGGGCTACAGGTAGTGGTAGTCAATCCGTCAGTCATTATCGGACCGGGGAACTGGAACAAAGGTAGCATTGCTATGATAGGGTTGGCCGCCAAAGGTCTGCTCTACTATTCGGGAGGGCGTACCGGATATGTGGATGTACGCGATGTTACAAGGGCTATGAAGCAGCTTATGGAAAGTAATATTAAAGGAGAACGGTATATTGTTAACGGAGCAAACCTTACTTATCGGACTTTCTTTGATATGCTGCACAAACAATTCGGGAAGCCCAATGCCAAAATTCCAATTGGAAAAGTGATGGGAGAGTTTGGCTGGAGGATAGAGAAACTACGATCAGCACTCCGGGGAAAAGAACCCGTTATCACCAAAGAAACTGCACGCGCAGCGAACTATTCCTACGAATTCTCCTCCGATAAAATTCAACATGCGCTTGACTTCCATTTCACACCCATAGATTCAACCCTAAAGGGGGTATGTGAAATGTATAAAAAAGAGGGGGTATAATAATATTTAAGCCGCTGATGCTACCGGCCGGAACCTCTACTTTCTTCTTTCCTCCACAGCCTGCATCCTGGTAAGGTCGGTAATCACCTCATCATAAATAGTTTCCAGCTCTTTAGGGGTACTTGCGTAGTATTTATAATTCTCCTGAAACTGTGCATAATCGATATTGTATTTTCTGAAAATGTCGTTGTATGGAAGGGAATCTCTTTTGTTCAGACTTTGATTTTGTGCATTTTTTAGGTTTACGGCTGCTTCGAGGAGATGGACCTGGGTGAGCAGCTCAGCCATTTGTGCTTTGTTTAGTAAGTGAGTGGGACGGGGCAGAGGAGAAAAATCCTTCTGTTTACCGGTACAAGAAAATAAAGCGAGCAGAAGGATATTGAGAGCGAGAAACTTCTGTAAATAATTCATGGAATAAGGAGATCCTTCGTTTATCCTGCAAATTTAACCTAAATCCAGGTCCCTGACAGGAAGGAGGAAAAAATCTCTAATTTTGCCCTTAGCGGAGCATATTCACAGGCAAAAAAACAGGGATTTATACCATGTCTTATTTTACAGGCAAAACAATCTGGATTACCGGTGCTTCTTCTGGGATAGGGGAAGCGCTTACGAGGCTCCTTGCGAAGGAAGGGGCCAAGCTGGTGCTATCATCCAGGAGGGAAACAGAATTACGGAGAGTGCAGCACGCAAGCGGACTAAGTGATGATCATTGCATGATCCTTCCTCTCGACTTGGAGCATCTGGATGCTGTGGAGACACTTGTGAAATCTGTTGAAAACCGCTTCGGCGGAATAGATATCCTCATTAATAATGGAGGAATAAGTCAACGCTCGTTTGCAAAAGATACTCCTGCCGAGATTGACAGGAGGTTGATGGAAGTGAATTTTCTGGGCCCTGTTGCACTTACTAAAGCAGTTCTCCCGGGTATGATCATCCGAAAAAAAGGACAGATCGTGGTGATAAGCAGTGTTTCGGGAAAGTTTGGATTCTACCTCCGTTCAACTTATGCGGCAACGAAGCATGCGCTGCATGGGTTTTTTGAATCGCTGAGGATGGAAGTATATAAGGATCAGGTAAAAGTACTCCTGGTATGCCCTGGAAGAATTTCAACAAATATCGGGGTTAACGCACTGACGGGGGAAGACAAACAATACAAAGAAGTCGATTCATACCATGCCATTGGCATGGCAGCGGAAGAATGTGCAATGCAGATTCTGGAAGCCACAAAAGAAATGAAAGAAGAAGTAATCATCGGAAGCTCACTGGAGAGAAGAGCCATTTTTATTAAACGATTCTTTCCAGAGCTTTTCTCCAGGATGATCAGAAAACAAAAAATTGGATAGAGACACAAGTATGAAATATTCAATCGCAGGTATTCAGCAGATAGGAATTGGCATTCCAAAAGTGCAGGAGGCATTTGCCTGGTACAATCAACATTTCGGAATGGATATTCCGATCTTTGAAGAGGCTGCTGAAGCCAATCTCATGCTTCCTTATACTGGAGGAATGCCCCACAAACGCCATGCAATTCTTGCCATCAATATGAAAGGCGGGGGAGGTTTTGAAATATGGCAATATACCAGCAGGACCCCACAACCTGCTGCTTTTAAGCTTGAGCTTGGAGATCTGGGGATCTTCTGCACGAAGATGAAATCGTCGGATGTAGGCGGGTCTTATGAATTTTTGAAATCAACAAAGGCAAAGCTCCTTACTCCTCTGGTGAAAGGCCCAGATGGTAACGACACCTTCTTTCTGAGCGATCCTTACGGGAATATTTTTCAGGTTGTAAAAGGCTCTGACTGGTTTGGACAAGGGAAGAAGTTAACAGGAGGACCTTCCGGCTGTATGTTGGGAGTCACGGATATAGACAAATCTAAAAAGTTCTATTCCGAAATCCTGGGATACGATACTGTGGTTTACGACCAGTTAGGTGTTTTCAATGACCTGAAAGGAATTCCAGGTGCGGAAAAAGAAATGCGCCGTGTCCTGCTCCGTCATTCCCAGCCTCGTTCAGGTGCCTTCAGCAGATTATTAGGAAGCAGTGAAATTGAATTGGTACAAGTGCCCGGGAAAGCTCCGCGTAAAATACTTGAGAACCGTTTTTGGGGCGATCTGGGGTTCATCCACCTTTGCTTTGATATCTATAATATGAAGGCTCTGCAGGAAAAATGCAATGTAGCAGGTCATCCGTTCACCGTAGACAGCTCTAATAGTTTTGATATGGGTGAAGCAGCAGGACACTTTAGCTACATCGAAGATCCGGATGGAGCATTGATCGAGTTTGTGGAGACCCATAAAATCCCGGTCCTCAAAAAGATCGGCTGGTATCTGGATCTTACTAAACGGGATGCTTCAAAGGCTTTACCAGATTGGATGCTGAAGAGTTTGAAGTTGAACAGGGTGAAATTACCGGCTGCTTAATAGCCAACAGTCTTCATTCTCATTCTCAAACTCACTCTGATTTTATTCTAAACCCCGTATCATCCCCACAATCTCCGCTCGTTCATAAATCAGCCGTTCCGCTTCTTCTTTATTCTTCTTTACCAGCCCCAGGAGTTTCCATCTTCCGAATGCTTTTTTCATTACCGGGTAGAAACCAAGCACAAACCAACCGGTGGCAGGAACCAGCATGGCCCAGATAATGGTGATCCACCAGGTATGGCTAAGCTTTTGGGCAAGAACCAATTGAAAGACGTAGTAGGGAGGCCAGAGCAACATAGAGAGATTTGCAAAGATAGATGCATAAAATTCTTTCATCTTCGCTTTGTCATCAGCCATTTTTCGGGCAAGCTTGAAGGGGGGATAATTTAGGGCAAGCCCGATCCAGTATAGTGGCAAGCCGAACCAAAGAAGCAGAAAATCAGATAATATTGATTTTAAATTCATTCGGGTGAGACGGTCATGACGAAGGAGGTTGTCGCGGAGCTTATACTTCATCAAATCTTGCATATACAAGGCAACCTTCGAGCTCAATACTTTGGCTTGTTCTGGATTTTTAAGGTCAAGTTCATTGATTTTTGCAGCCAGGGTCCTGTTTTTTTCGTATTCCAATTCAAGATTGAAGGGGTCTTTCCCTTCTTCTTCGAGTGATTGCCTGGAATAAATTTCAACAAGGCTATCGTACAACTCATCATGATCGGGATTATCGATGAGGACGACTTGCTTTTTTATCTCCTCTTCCATTTGTCTCGTGCATTCGTTGATGGCTTTCACCTTATCTTCTTCATAAAGGGCACGAAAGAGACTGAGGGCTACCGGCTCTCCGAATTTGATGAAGAGGCGACTCCGAAATCTGGAAGGAGCAGAATAATTCAAACCAACGGGAATGATCAGTATATCTTCACTTCCCTTCATTTCCTGTTCCACGCTAAGGATAATCCTGGCAAGTCCTTTTTTAAGTTTTTTAACTCTCCGGTCCTGAATGCAAATCCCTTCCGGGAAGATGAGGATAGCCTTTCGCTCGGCAAGCAAGCGACGGCATTCTTCAAAGGTCTGGTCATTCTTTTTAAGCTCACTATATCCTTCTGAAATACGGTACATGGGACTCACATTCAGATCGTTCAGCAGCCATTTAACAAACCTGCCTTTGAAGACATCTCCTCTTGCAAAGAAACGGATTTTACGTCGGGAGAAAAGCCCGGTAATGACCGGGTCAATAAAGCCATTGACATGATTCGGGACCAATACGAATGCCTTTTCTTTAGGAAGATTTTCAGTGCCCTTTACCTGGAGCTGATAAAAGATCCTGTAGAAAACGGAGACAAGGGGCTTGAGGATATTATATAACACAGATCGTCTAAGATAAACTAAATGTCGAACAAGAGTCTTTCTCCTCTTACACTTTCATCAAACCGGCCTTCGTTAAAAACCAGATTTCCGTTCACAAAGGTATGTGTGACTATAGATGAAAAGGTAAACCCCTCAAACGGTGACCATCCGCATTTATAATAGATATTGTTTTGATCTACTTTCCAGGATGCGTTGAGATCAACTAAAACAAGGTCGGCGTAATAACCTTTGCGTATATACCCCCTTTTTTCTATCCTGAAACAAGTAGCCACAGCATGAGCCGTCTTCTCTGCAATCTGTTCGAGGCTGATCTTTCCTTGCTTGTGTAGTTCCAGAAGGGTCACGAGAGAATGTTGTACCAACGGACCACCTGAGGGAGCTTTGAAATAGGTCTGGGCTTTTTCTTCGAGAGTATGAGGTGCATGATCTGTTGCAATCACATCTATATGATTGTCAAGCACAGCCTTTAACACCGCATCGCGGTCTGCTTCCGTTTTTACAGCCGGGTTCCATTTAATGAAATTACCTTTATCCTTATAATCTGCATCCGTAAACCAGAGGTGATGGATGCAGGCTTCTGCCGTAATACGTTTGGAAGCTAATGGTTTGGTGTTATCAAACAACCCTATTTCTTTTGCGGTAGAAATGTGGAGAATATGCAGGCGGGTATTGTGTTTCTTAGCCAATTCCACAGCAAAGGAAGAGGATTTATAACAGGCTTCAGCGCTTCTGATCAGCGGATGACAGGAAACCGGAACTTCTTCTCCGTATTTCTCCCGGTAGATTTGCATATTCGTTCGGATGATAGCCTCGTCTTCACAATGTGTTGCGATGAGCATGTTGCACTTTGAGAAAATGGCTTCCAGGCTTGCGTGATTGTCGACGAGCATATTGCCCGTTGAAGAACCCATAAAGATTTTCACACCGCAAACGCGCCGTGGGTCAGTCCTCAGCACTTCTTCCAGATTATTGTTGGACGCTCCCATAAAAAAGGAGTAGTTGGCCAGGGAACTTTCCGATGCCCTCTTATACTTGGCCTCGAGTAATTCCTGCGTGAGGGCATTGGGAACGGTGTTCGGCATTTCCATATAGGAAGTAACGCCTCCTGCTACTGCTGCACGGGATTCGGAGTAGATATCTGCTTTATGAGTCAGGCCAGGTTCCCGAAAATGAACCTGGTCGTCAATCAGACCCGGAAAAAGATATTTTCCTTTTGCATCAATGGTACGGTGATAGTTGCCTGAAAGGGTTTGTTGGGAAATTTCAGTGATGATGCCGTCAGTAATCAGGATACTGCCATGGAAGACTTTACCTTCGTTAACAATATTCGTGTTGAAAATCAGGGTTGTTTCCATCAACGGGTAAATCGCATCTGCAGTACTCCAAGGAAAGCTTCTTTAAATATATTCGAGCTCATCTTGGAAGTGCCCAGCTGGCGGTCGATAAAGATAATAGGTACTTCTTTTATTTTAAAGCCTTTCTTGATGGCTTTGTATTTCATTTCTATCTGGAAGGCATATCCGACAAATCTGATCCCATCCAGGTCAATGTCCTGAAGTACTTGCTTACGATAGCATTTGAAACCGGAAGTGGTATCTCTGACACCCATCCAGAGGATGCAGTTTACATATACAGAAGCAAAGTAGGACATAAGCACTCTTCCAACAGGCCAGTTACTGACTTTTCCTCCGGTAGTGTATCTTGATCCAACAGCCACATCTGCACCGCCTTTAGCACAGGCATCATACAATCTCAAAAGATCTTCCGGGTTGTGTGAGAAGTCTGCATCCATTTCATAGACATATTCGTACTGCTTCGGAAAGGTCCACTTAAATCCATGAATGTATGCAGTGCCGAGCCCGAGTTTTCCTTTGCGCTCTTCTATAAAGAGTCGGCCGGGAAATTCGAGCATGAGTTTTTTTACTATATCGGCAGTCCCATCCGGTGAGCCATCATCTACAATAAGGATATGAAATTCTTTAGGCAGGGAAAAGACTTTACGGATCATCTTTTCGATGTTCTCGTTTTCGTTATAGGTAGGAATAATTACAATACTATCAGACACGAGAACTTATTAAGAGACGAAGATACATTTCTCATGTTAATCAGACAAAAAAATGGGCGTTTTAGGCGATTTATGACCGCTTATTTAGAATTGTTAACAAATTATGATTAAAACGGGATTAGAAAAGGCAACATCTCATAAATCATACGTCTCTCTGTTTGCTATTTTATAATCCTTTAAAGACGACCAGACTTAATCTCTTCCACCACTAATGGATCTAACAAGGTTGAAGTATCACCTAGATTGCTGATATCACCTTCTGCCACTTTTCTCAATATTCTTCTCATTATTTTTCCTGATCTGGTCTTCGGAAGTCCTTTGACGACCTGAATCTTATCTGGTTTAGCGATGGGTCCTATAATTTTCATCACTTCCGCGAGTATTTCTTTGCGGAGGAGTTCCGGATCTTTTTTGTCATTCGTAGAGATTACGTAAGCATAAATTCCCTGGCCTTTGATATCATGCGGATATCCAACGACAGCCGACTCTACCACATCTGCATGCATGTTGATGGCATTCTCTACTTCGGCGGTTCCTATCCGATGACCCGATACATTGATGACATCATCGACACGGCCGGTGATGCGGTAGTACCCGTCTTCGTCCCGCCTGCATCCATCACCTGTGAAATACAGGTTATCATAAGTTGCGAAATAAGCCAGCCGGCATCGTTCATGATCACCATATGTCGTTCGGATGATGGATGGCCAGGGAAAACGGATGCAGAGATTTCCACTTACCCCATTACCATGAATTTCTTTTCCCTTTTCATCCACCAGCATGGGTTGAATGCCAGGGAGAGGCAGCGTAGCGAATCCGGGTTTGGTTGGGGTAATTCCTGCAAGAGGGGAGATCATAATTCCTCCTGTTTCTGTTTGCCACCAGGTATCGACAATCGGGCACCGGCCTTTCCCGATATTCACATTATACCAGTTCCATGCTTCTTCATTGATCGGTTCACCAACACTTCCTAGGATCCGGAGTGAATCCAGTTTGTAAGGTTTGACATATTCCAGTCCTGAAGCCTGTAGGGCCCTGATAGCAGTAGGTGCGGTATAAAGGATGTTGATTTTATGCTTATCCACCACCTGCCAGAAGCGTCCGGGATCAGGCCAGGTGGGCACACCTTCAAAGATGAGCGAGCTAGCTCCGGCTAAAAGAGGGCCATATACCAGGTAGCTGTGACCTGTTACCCAGCCCACATCAGCAGTGCACCAGAAGAGGTCTTTTGGTTCATACTGAAATACATTCTCAAACGAATATCTGGTGAAGACCATATACCCTCCGCAAGAGTGAACCACCCCTTTAGGTTTTCCCGTTGAGCCGGAAGTATAAAGAATAAAGAGCGGGTCTTCTGAATCCATTACCTCGGGAGGGCAATGTTTCTCGGCAGCCTTCATTTCCTCATGCCACCAGGTGTCGCGGCCCTGAACCATTGTTACTTTAGATTTTGTCCTTTCAAAGACGATGACCCTGGAAACACCCGGGCATGTTTCGAGGGCTTCGTCAACCACCGCTTTGATAGGAATGTCTTTTATACCTCTGTACGCCCCATCGCTGGTCACCACAATTTTGCAATCAGAATCTTGTATTCTTCCGGAAAGAGAGGTGGCGGAGAAGCCTGCAAATACAACAGAATGGACCGCACCAATTCTTGCACAGGCAAGCATTGCAATAACAGCTTGCGGAACCATTGGCATATAGATACAAACTCTGTCCCCCTTTTTTACCCCATTCTTCTTCAGAACATTGGAGAAGCGACATACTTCCTCATACAATTCTTTATAGGTAAGGCGGATGTTTTCTTCATTCGGATCATTGCTTTCCCAGATATACGCAATACGATCGGCATGTTTAGGGAGATGAGCATCCAAGCAGTTTTCGGTAATGTTAAATTTACCGTTGAGAAACCATTTTACATCCGGGCCTCTGAAGTTCCATTCGAGCACCTTATCCCATTTCTGCTTCCAGACAAATTCTTCTGCAATGCCGGACCAGAATAGTTCAGGGTTTTCTACACTTTTTTTGTATTCGCTTTGGTATTGTGCAAGAGAGGTTATGCGAGTCATGAGATGGGGTATAAAGATCCTTATGAAACCAAAGTTATAGAAAAAAAGGCTGAATTTTATGAGTGAGTTTTAGCGGAAAAGATCCTTCAGCCGTTCTGCCGGCCTTGCAATAACAGCCTTGGTACCACGTACTACGATAGGTCTTTCAATCAGTATAGGGTATTTGACCATCGCCTTAATCCATTGCTCTTCGGTCATCTTTTTTCCTTCAAACTTCTCTTTGTAGATCGTTTCGTTTTTACGGATTATTTCACTCGCTTTCATGCCAAGCTTTTTGAGCAGCCCTTCAATCTCTTCGTAGGACGGAGGAGTAATAAGATATTCAATCACATTGGCCTTGACCTTAAGCTCATCAAGGATGCACATCGCATCCCTGCTCTTGGAGCATTTGTTATTGTGATAGATAGTAAGATCTGATTTGCTCATCTGTTTGATTAGTAAGAATCCCCATACTCCATGAGGTATGACTTAATGAAGGTACCGAGGTCCCCATCCATGACTCCTTGTACATCGGAAGTCTCATAACCGGAGCGCAGGTCTTTCACCAGTTTATAGGGATGGAACACGTAATTCCTGATTTGAGAACCCCACTCAATCTTTTTCTTGTTTCCTTCAATGGCTGCAATACTTTCCATCCGCTTCCGCATTTCTGCTTCATAGAGCTGAGACTTCAGCAGGCGAATGGCATTTTCTTTATTCTGAAGCTGAGAACGGCTTTCCTGGTTCTTGATCACAATGCCCGATGGTTTGTGATAGAGCCTCACTGCAGTTTCCACCTTGTTTACGTTCTGGCCTCCTGCTCCTCCTGAGCGGAAGGTTTCAAACTCCACTTCCGACATATTGATGTCGATCTGGATGGTGTCATCAATAAGCGGATAGGCGTATACGGATGCGAAAGAGGTATGTCTTTTGGCATTGGAATCAAAAGGAGAAATCCTCACTAACCGGTGTACTCCGTTTTCCCCTTTCAGGTAACCAAACGCATATTCACCTTCAAATTCAAGTGTAACAGATTTGATTCCGGCCACATCTCCGTCTGAACGGTCAGTCTCTTTGATCTTGAAACCGTTTTTCTCACCCCACATGATATACATGCGCATGAGCATGGCTGCCCAGTCGCAGCTTTCAGTGCCACCGGCACCGGAATTAATCTGAAGCACACATCCCAGGTGGTCCTCTTTCCCACTGAGCATGTTTTTGAATTCCAGATCTTCGAGTTGGGTACGTGTATCTTCGTACTGAAGCTGAAGATCAGTTTCAGTAGCGTCTCCGCCTTTGAAGAATTCGAACATAGTCTTCAGGTCTTCCATGCTTTTAAGCAGTTTGGAGTATCCTTCAGTCCAGGCTTTTGTATTGCGAAGCTCTTTGAGTACAGCTTCTGCTTTTTTGGAATCATTCCAGAAATCGGGTGCCTGGGTCTTTACATCCAGGTCGGAGATTTCTGCATTCTTACGATCGATGTCAAAGATGCCTCCTCAACGCGTCAGAGCGATCACCAAAGTCTTTAATTTGTTCCAGTGTTATCATAGGGCGCAAATATAAGAGTTTTAATCCTTCCTACGGATTGATGATAACCCCTATCTTTGGACATGGAATTCCCCCAAACAGAGATGCCGGAAACAGACTATTTTATTACTGCTGATGCAGGTTACTGTCATATCCTGCCCGGGAAAATTGTGTTGAGTACCCATATCACGATAGGAGAGTTGCCACCATCCGTGGATAGGCGCAATGTAGGTGCCTTACTGCTCGGGGGATTAGGAGTTGCTTTCGGAACTTTTCTGATGGTGAATTTTTTCATTGTGGGCTTTACCATGATGGGGATTCTGTTCCTCATGGGAATGATTTATGCCACTAAAGTTCTTTTTGATGTGGCTCGCTATTCAACTATTCTGAATATAGAGAGGGAAAGCATTGAGGCGGTGAAAGTTTATAAACCCAAAATCGGTTACCTCTTTGTGATTATCCAGTTTCGGAATAAGGAAGGTAAATCGAGTCGGCGGAAAGTGAAGTTGTATGATTCCCGGCAGAATGAGTTACAGGCTATGAAGCTCTTAAAGAGAGAAGGATTAATTGCCTAAGGCTTCCCAGATCAAGTCTTGTTCAAATCCCCTGCTTAATGCATAGTTGACAATGCGGTATTTCCGCTTCAGTGGGTGTTTTTCCTTTGCCTTTTTTGAATATTCGGCAATGACCTTCATTAAGGTCAGACGGTAATCATCTTCTTCAATCTCCTTCAGCCCTTTCTTGATGCAGTAGTCAGAAATCTTTCTTTTCTTCAGTTCAAGCTTTATTTTCACCCGTCCCCATTTTTTAATCCGGAATTTTCCCCCGGCATAAGCTTTAGCAAAGCGCTCTTCATTCAGAAAGTTCTGGGTGATCAGTTCGGAGATGATATTCTCTACTGCATCGGGCCATAACCCCCATTCGTAGAGCTTATCCCTCACTTCCTGCTGGCATCGCTCTTGATAGGCACACCAGGATGCGGCTTTTTCCAGGCCCAGTTTAGGGTCGGTGATTTTAAGCTTCTTCGCTGCCTTATCGTTTTCTGTCATAGCTTTGCGCACTCAAATCTATGAAAAACATCCGGGCCTTTCGTCTACTTCTTGCCTCCAACGCTATTTCAGGGTTTGCACAGGGTATCAGTATGCTGAGTATTCCCTGGTATTTCGGTTCGGTGCTGAACGAGAGTTCTGTGTTTAATATGGCTGCAGGTGTTATTACGCTGACTACCATTGTCTGGAGCCTGTATGCCGGAACGATCATTGATAAATACCCGAGAAAGAAGGTTTTTCTGGGGATCAACATTTGCGGTGGATTGGTACTAGGTTCTGTAGCTACCTATGGATGGTATCACGGCTCACTCCCGTCTTCTCTGGTATTACTGGTGTTTGGTGCTACCATGTTTGTCTATAGTATTTATTTCCCGGCTCTTTACGCTTTCAGCCAGGAGATCACAGAACGGGAGAACTATGGAAAAATGAATTCGAGGCTGGAGATCCAGAATCAATCTATCTCCATGCTGGCAGGTGCTGCCGGGGCGATACTCCTTGCCGGAACCAAAAATCAATGTATCAATCTGCTCGGTGTCGAGATTCCGCTTGGCTTTGATATCCATCGCTGGGAGATTTGGCAAATCTTCAGATTAGATGCTTGTGCATATTTTTTATCAATCGGTTTGATTATGCTGATCAGGTATATCCCTTCAGATGAACAAATAACAGAGGAAGGAACTATACTTGAAAGGATGAAGAGTGGTTTCAGTTTTCTGAAAAAGAATTCACTGCTCTTCTGGTTCGGGAATGCGTCTTACGCAATTTTTGTAGTATTGCTGGTGGAGGTCCACCTTCTGCTTTCACCTTATGTAAGCCGGCATTTGCATGCCGAACCCTTTGTTTATACTTCTGCAGAAATCTGGTATGCTATAGGGGCTTTGTTTGCTGGATTTGCTATCAGGCATATCTTTAAGAATATCCATACGGTTAGAGCCATCATCATTCTCATGATCATTACCATTACAGGATTATTTGTAACCGCCTTTACCCAAAGCGTAGCATGGTTCTTTGCGTTCAGTGTATTGATAGGGGTAACAAATGCAGGGACAAGGATTCTGAGGATTACTTATTTGTATAAACACATCCCTAATACTATTATCGGAAGGGCTTCCAGCGTGTTTAATGTCATTAATATTATGCTGCGTGCAGGGCTTTCATTCCTCTTTGCAGCTCCGTTTTTCACCACGGGGGATAATGTGGTCTATGCCTATTTCTCCGGAGGAGTATTTATCCTGATATGGCTCTTCCCGATTTTATTCATGTATCGGAGATTGATTGCCCATTAAAGCCAGTTCAGACTTTAATTTCATCCTCACTTTTATTAAGGAAGTGGTATTCCATAAAATGATAGGAAGAGACGGGCCTGACATTGATTTTTCCGCCAAACTTCATTGCAAGCCTGCGACGAATGGAGAAGAATCCACGGGTGAGGTAGGCTTCAATGAAAGGGTGAACGCAAAGGGTTATATTTTTTTCATTCTGTTCCTTAATCAGGTATCTAAGGTTGTTTTCAATCTGGTCCATCATCAGGATAGCCGGTTGAATTTCACCGGTACCACCACAGGAAGGACATTTTTCGCTGGTCTGAACACTCATTTCAGGTCTTACACGTTCACGTGTGATCTGAATAAGGCCGAATTTACTTGGAGGAAGAATGGTATGCTTGGCCCGGTCGAGACGCATCTCGTCGCGGAGTTTCTGAAAAAGAAGCTTTCTGTTTTCTGCCGAGTGGAGATCAATAAAGTCAACCACGATGATTCCACCCATATCCCTTAGCCGGAGCTGACGGGCTACTTCAATAGCTGCTTCAATATTTACTTCGAGAGCATTCGCTTCCTGTGTATTGGATGACTTGGCACGATTTCCACTGTTTACGTCAATCACATGGAGCGCTTCGGTATGCTCCACAATGAGATAAGCACCGCTCTTCATATTAACATTCTTACCAAATAGCGCCTTGATCTGACGGTCAATCCCGAAATGATCGAAGATCGGAACAGTACCCTGTTTATAGAATTTAAGAATCTTTTCTTTATCCGGGGCAATGGTCTGAAGGTATTCCTTGGTCTCGTTAAAGAGGGTCTGATCGTTAATATGGATACTGTTGAAGGAGTTATTCAGCAGGTCGCGCAAGATGGAAGAGGTACGATTCAGTTCACCCAGCACCCTTTTCGGGGGCTGTGACTTGATCAATTCTTCGACACAGGTCTTCCATTTATTCATCAGGTCATTCAGGTCGGCGTCGAGTTCAGCAACGCTTTTCCCTTCTGCAACTGTACGGACGATTACACCGAAGTTTTTTTGTTTGATGCTTTGAATCAGTTTACGGAGTCGCTCACGCTCCTCTGTACTTTTGATTTTTTGAGATACATTAACCTTATCTGCAAAAGGAATGAGGACGATATAGCGTCCGGCGAGTGATATTTCAGAAGTGATTCGGGGGCCTTTGGAAGAGATAGGTTCTTTGGCAATCTGGATAAGAATCTGTTGATCACTTTTAACTACCTGAGAGATCTTTCCGTCTTTTGGGATTTCGTTTTCGAGCTTAAACTGGCTCAGCTCGCTGGTCTTCTGCCTTCCAGCCTGGGCCATGCCGGTGAATTTATTTAGGGAGGCTACATTCGGGCCAAGATCGAAATAATGCAGGAAAGCATCTTTTTCATAGCCTACATCCACAAATGCTGCATTGAGGCCAGCCATTACCTTTTTTACTCTTCCCAGGTAGATATCCCCAACGGAGAAGTCGGTATTGCTTTTTTCGCGATGTAATTCAACGAGCCTCTTGTCATTCATCAGGGCTATAACCACCTCTGAATTCGAGACATCTATTATTAAGTCGTTCACTCAAGTAATTTTAATCTTCTCCAGAGTTGACACTTGTCAGCCTGCTTAAAAGAAAGGCCGTTACTGAAGAAAATGATTAATTTTTCAGATAAAATAACCGTGCATATATCAGAATCTCCACTATCTGCCTGAGTGCTGATGGTGATTTCTGATTTTCCGGGTTTCCGGATTCTGCTTGATAAGATCCCTGTCAGGTAGCTGGGATAATCCATGAGGAGAAATTCATCCCGCCACAGGCGGGATGAATTCATGGATCCGATTATTTCTTTTTATGCCTGTTCTTACGAAGACGTTTCTTGCGCTTGTGAGTAGCCATTTTATGTCTCTTTCTTTTCTTTCCGCTTGGCATGATGATGAATTTTTATGAGTTTTTCAATTTATTAATTTCATTCTGAATGGAGGTGCGAAGCATTACATCATCTTCTTTTCCAACATATTTTTCGAGATATTCAATGGTCTTCCTTTTGTTTCCCATTTTCTCGTAAGCTTCTGCAATCTTTACATAAAGCAGAATATAATCCGGCTTCAGCTTAAGTACTTTTTCAAACCGGCTGATCGCCTTGTCGTACTGTCCTGAGGTCATCCCGAAATTCCCCAGATTGAGCAGGGCATCCACATAATTGGAATCAATACTCAGTACTTCTTTCAGCAGACCTACTCCCTTCATCGGATCGGTAGTGCTTTCTACATAGCAAACACCCAAACCGGTTTTAGCATTGAGGTCGCCTGGGTCTATCTGCAAAACATGAATAAATGCATGAATTGCGGAATCAACCAGCACTCTGCCAGCCGGATAATATTTCCAACCCACATAATAGTGTTCGGCTGCTTTAGTCCAATCCGCTTTATTATGTGTATCCGCAGCCTTCATCTGCAGATAATAGGCAGAAGCTGCAGGTTTCTGAAAAGTATCCAAGACCGAAACCAAATGGTCAATCGCGGTATACTTTTCCTGACCGGAAGCTTTGCTTTCCACGTTAATAAGGTTCTTTACCCGGGCACGTTCCTTCTCGTTCAAGGAAAGAAGAGAAGAGTCCAGATAATTGACCGCGGAAGAGTGATCTGCAGACTGATTATTTCCCGCATGACCACTCATCATGCTTTTTACATCATTGAGCTTGTCCGTTGTTCGCGGGGCAAAACATAAAAGAACGGTAATCAAAACCACCGCAGAGACCAGGCCTGCCTGGGTCTTTGTCAGGGTCATATTCATTGTTTATCCTTCGACTTTAACATTGTTCTTAACCTTTTCAACAAAGGTCTTTGCCGGCTTGAAAGCGGGAATATTATGAGCAGGAATGATAACAACAGTGTTTTTAGAAATATTCCTTCCTGTTTTTTCAGCCCTTTTCTTCACGATAAAACTTCCGAATCCTCTCAGGTAGACATTGTCTCCTTTGGCTACGGCTGTCCGGATCGATTTCATGAAAGCTTCAACAGTGGTTTGAACCGCAATTTTTTCAATTCCGGTTTTTTCTGCAATTTCGTTGACTACATCAGCTTTGGTCATCTTTTAATGAATTTAGAATCAAATGATTAAACCTATTTTTTTTCCTTTAACGGGACGCAAAGATACAATTTTAATTACACCAGCCTGAAAAAACCGGAATTGAAAAAATTGCGGTTCAAACCACTGTTGAAGCTTTCATGAAATC
>Ga0206996_1063_pt1 | contig 28941 bp, 24 predicted proteins | sample Alteio_BWMinCont_2_FD_153467 | JGI IMG/M metagenome (GOLD analysis project Ga0206996, IMG submission 153467) | Enriched cells from forest soil in Barre Woods Harvard Forest LTER site, Petersham, Massachusetts, United States -... | ecosystem: Environmental > Terrestrial > Soil > Temperate forest >...
CTGCCTCCGGCCTCCATGACAAGGGGGCGTGTGCACATCGAAAAGACCAGAAGATCAAGGGCAGAGTTTTCGAGAAGAAAATGAATCTCCTTTTTGCTTAAGGCTTGGTTTATGGGAACAATAGCAACCCCGCAGAACAGGGCTGCAAAATAAAGGGCTGCATATTCTTTAGAGTTATTAAGAAGAACGCCCACGCGAGAGCCTTCTTTCAAACCCAGTTCCCTCAACATTCCTGAGGCGTGGCAAGCAAGATTGAAAAAATCTTTGTAAGTGAGGGACCCAGTTGCGGGCTCGACAAGAAAAATACGCTTAGAGTTTCTTTTAAAAATATCTTCTATAGTCTCGTGAATATCCATTTATCTATTATGCTTTCTTTCTAACTATGTCGAAGGGTAATGCATCCACATGTACTGACCCCAGTTCATATTTTTTTGCCCGTTAAGCGTAGAGAAATAACCTTTTAGCTCACGATCCATACAGGTTTTCATGGCCTTCACGGCTCCAATAATTTCCGATGTTTCTGGAGACGAGAAGATCCCGCTTTCTTGTGCTTCTTTGGCAAGCCCCACGGCCTCCATAAAAAAGTTATAAACACAATAGCTGGCAATGAGGCGCCTCAAATCGGCACAGTTTTTTCCCTTCAACAACCGATTTGGTTTTTTGAAGTAGATGACATCAAATTCCCACGACTTTGCAGAGACAGACGGAGAATATTCTTTTACCCCAAGCATATTTTTGAGCTCTTCAGATTTGCCGTTTCTCATTATATATCCTCGAGCCACTCGGACATCAAAGAGTTCAAAGTCGTTCTCCATGGCGAATTGAGAAACTTCAGTTAGGTTTGTTCCTCCAACATAAGTGTCATGAAGGTGGACTTCCATTTCAAAGCAGAGGAGGTTTTGGACTTTCTCTCCTCCTAGACCTTTAAGAACCTCCAGATCAGCCCCTTGAATGTCTAACTTTATAAGATCCACATTTTTGACCTGATATTGAGAAAGAGCTTGGTCAAGGGTATAGGTATCGATTTCAATATTCTTTAGAGGGAAAAGGCTCGCGTCTTTTCTGTCAATATAAGGGCTATCAAAATTAATTGGGATAATTGTTGATCCCGTCGGGCCATTGGTCATCGATAGCGTCCTCTTCCCACCAGCACCCGAAAGAGCCGTTTGATAAATATGAAAATGATCTTTCCACAGGCTTTGACCATATTTAGTTTTAAGATCTTCGTAGGACCGCGGGTGAGGCTCAAAAATATGGAAATCAGAATTCCCTAGAATCTTATACCAATGGGGTTGCAAATCAATGGCTCCACCAATATCAACCGAAGTTAACCGCTGGCTACTTAGAATTTGCTTCATGTTCCGTAGAAAAATTTCTGAAGGCCTCAAAGAAGTCTTGAACGTGTGCAAGGCTTTTCTCTTGGCACGAAATAAGAAATTTGAGACTTTGAGGAATGACGTAACCACTATGCCCACCAGAAACGATTTTGATTTATATCGACGAAACCTACTCCTATACGTTGATTTATGCAATGGTTTTGTAGGACTGAAACAGGTTATGTAATTGTAATCATTGAAATTTAAGACTAGGAGGCGAACCTTAATTAATCAACTCGACCTTTCAATTTGATAGTGCTACTCAATTCTTTTTGCATTGGGAAATTTAAGTTATGGATCTTATTGAAAAAATATCCGGTCGATTTTCTCAGATTAAAAAAGAATCGACCCTTTTTTCTAAATTGCCTCAAAAAGAATCGACTCTTTTTATAGCCGAATTCAAAGGCACAAAGGTCGATGAGATAGATGGACTTACCCGTGAAATCTCTGATTACATTAAATCTTTAGACCATAATGATTTTCAAATTGAAATTGTTCGAGGGGGTTGGCTGCCGCGCAAGAAAGATGGGACTATCGAGATCGATGCCGCTGTAGGAAAGTGGCTGGCAGTGCGAGAGGCAAGAAAAACTGAAATGCTTTTGAATGGGCAATTTGGTGTTCTTCCAGAGGCAGATAAAGACTCATTTGCTTATTTTGGCAGTCATTCTAAAATTCGAACGCCAGTGGAGATTTCCTTTCCACGTTATGTCAAGGTTGGAAACTGGGTTAGCTTGGGTCGTTACGGCAAGATTGTCATGCTTCCAACTGAGGCTTTTGCGGATACAGAAAAATATGTCAAACAACACTATCCAGAGCTGGTTGGAGATCTAAAGAAATTTCCCGTTCACGCTGAACGAACCCCTACTTTGAAATTTGGAGACGGGACGAGTATCGGGGATAATTATTTCTTCATTTGCACTAAATCCATCGAATTTGGAAAACATGTTATGGTTTCAGGTCGTCTTTTTGTAACGGATTGCCAGCACATGTACGAAGGTTCTGAAATTCCGCCGATGCTGCTCCCAAATACCGAAGGTCGCTCCGTTAAAATTGAAGACCATGTATGGATTGGGATCAACTGTAGTATTTTAGATGGGGTGACTATCGGGAAACATGCAGTAGTGGGGGCCCACTCTGTTGTGAAAGAAGATGTTCCTCCTTATTGTCTGGTTGCTGGTTCTCCTGCCATTATAAAGAAACGTTTTTCGCCTCTACATGACGCTAAGTAGCTGAAGTCTATCTCAATAAAAATCCTCAACTTTAGGCCTGAAATTGCCGATCCATAGTTGTTGAGACAAGGAGGCACGTATGCACACAAGTCGATTGGTTCTTCTCGGGGTGTTTTACTTAGTTTATCTGCATGTCTTAATTTGGGACAAAATAAGGACCAAGTCTCAAATGTTTCAAGTGTCACCATTTCAAATAACCTGATCACCATTGGTGGCTCAGATTTGAATCTTGTAAATGTCTAATGGGAATCAAACAACCAATTTAGTTATATCCAGTCAATCTTCAAATCAGTTGCAAGCCACGGCGTCTTCGGCATTAATCTTATAGCTGGTACCGTCTATAAGTTACTGGTATCAACGGCCGATGCCGACTCAAGCGTTCCGATAACCATCCAAGTGCCAAGTGGGAGCATAAGCCCATCTGTTATCACCGGAGCCAATGCAGTTGTAGGCCAAGTCTTGAAATGGAATGGTACAGCCTGGGTTCCTGCACCGGATTATGTCGGGGTTGGTGCTCACCAATTTGCGGGTTTTACACCCCAGTATACAGGAAATCTTGGGGGGATACCGGGAGCTCAAGCTAAATGTGCCGCCGCATTCCCAGGCAGTCACTGGGCCAGGTATAACGAAATACTTTCACTGGGTGCTTCATATCCTTACGGACAAAATGTCTGGGTTTTAGATGAAACTCCCTATGGCGCTCAAGCCGCTAACCAAGAACAAGAACCAACCGACTGTGCAAATTGGACTAGTTCTACTTCGCCAAACACGGCGATGGTCATGGATTACCGAGGATTGACGACGACTTCCAATTGCAGCACTCAACTTCCGCTTGCGTGTATCTTCTAATAAGCTATTCTTGAATTGAGATTACGCCACTTTTGCACAGCTGGGAGGCCGCATCTTTTATTATGTTCAAAGACAGTTTCGATTTCTCGGCGATCATCTCCAGGTCAGTTTTTCCATCAGAAAAATTCAAAATCCACATTATGGCCTTTAGTTCGTTTTGTAATTCCCCTACGGACCCAGTCTGCGGATAGAGTCCACGCTTTCCGAGTTGAGGTTCACAAAATGGAAAGTTGTTCACATAGATTTGGCGAGATTCGATATCAAGAAGAATTCCTTCTAGGGCATTAACTGAACCGACCAGGGATTCAAAAGAAATGAAGTCTTTATTGTCTAACGAAGTATGGTATTCCGGATACCGGCTATACATAGTCCGCATGAGTGAGCCCATAGGCAGGTCAAAACCGGGTGAACAATACTGCCTTTCATCACTCCCATTCCCGGGATCAAAATCTTCAATCTTAAAGCCTTCTTCGGTCTCTCTTAGGTATTTTAAGGCTGCATGATCAGTGATGGAATCCCCACGACGAGATTTCTTGAAGGTAAAGGGGCCTTTGTCGCCCATGCAAGTAAGCTGATAACCCGCAATAACGTGATCTTTGAGGTGTTGACCCCTGAGACTTAGGTAACAAATTGTACCTATCGTTTCTGCTGAGACAACAAATCGATAAGTGTACCTACGATTTTTGAGTTTAGAGATTCTTTCGTAAAGCAAACTCATGGCCAACGGGCCTGAAAGTTCATTATTAGCCATCGAGGGATGGCAGAGATAAGTCGAAAGGAGTATTTCTTTTTTTGACTTTCCTTCTAAAATGGCCTCTCCTACAACCAAATAGCCGGGTTTCAATTCAGTATCGATGAACACTGAATGCGAACCCTGAGGAAGACTTTCGAGTTCTTCATGAGGCAAACAGAAGCCCCACTGTTCTTTATAATAGGAGGTGATGTAGGGGATCGCTTGGGGAAGGTCAGGAATTGAGAATAAATGCTTTTTTAACTCCTCAAGATTCATCGTCCCTTTGAAGGGGACGGAATGGCTCACTAAGCTTAGGTTATTCTTTTTAAATTCAGCTCTTTTCTTTCCGTCGGGCCCGACGAAATACGCATCCTTCGCCACCCATTCTTTAGGAACAGTCCAATCAAAAACTTGGGTGCCCGTGGAAAATGTCAGTCTTTCAAGAGGTATGGATTCAGCAAGGATATCAAGGGACTTTCTTATGCCAGGCCCTGCGATACTTCGACAGATGGGCCAAAGCCGGTCAAATAATCCGTTTAATTTGTCAATTTCACTCATCGTCGACCCATATTGAGGCAAACTTCCTTGATTTGCTGAGATGTTTCAAGTAAATAACTAACATGCTGCAGATGTCCATTGTAATCCCTGTATACCAGGCAGAAGACTGTCTAGATGAGCTTTGCCGTCGATTAAAAATCGTCTGTGAACCCATTTTTGCCCGTCGATTCGAAATCATTTTGGTCGATGACGGGAGTAGAGACTTGTCGTGGAAGAAAATCCAGGAATTGGCGTCTCGAGATGATCGGATCAAAGGCTTTCAATTGAGTCGCAACTTTGGTCAACACTACGCCATCACAGCAGGTTTAAATCAGTGCCAAGGTGAATGGGTTACGGTTATGGACTGTGATTTACAAGATCCTCCAGAAGAAATTCCAAAGCTACTTCAGAAGGCCATGGAGGGTTACGACGTCGTTCTTGCCGGTCGGAACGTGAGGAAGGATTCACGGTTACGGACGATCCCCTCTTTTTTATTTTGGAAAATCTTGAGCTTCCTCTCGGGAATGGAATTTGATCAAGAAGTCGCTAATTTCATGATGATTAACAAGAAAGTTGTTAAAGAGTTTTTAGGTTTTGACGAACAGCTCAGATTTTTTGGGGGCATTATCAAGTGGATTGGGTTTAAAACGATTAAAGTTCCGGTAAATCATGCCCCTCGGTTTGCTGGAAAAACGAGTTATTCGTGGAAGGCCTTATTCAAATTCGCAGGCAACGTTATCCTGGCTTACTCCAATCGCCCACTCTATCTTGTGGCGGGGACGGGATTTTTTATCTCTCTTTTTTCTTTCGGCTATGGCCTTTACCGGACCTATTTTCATTTTTTCTATTCGGTCCCTGTTACGGGTTGGACGAGCCTTATCGTCTCAATTTATTTTTTAAGCGGAACCCTCATATTTGCTCTTGGGGTTTTGGGAGTTTACCTGGGCAAGGTCTTTGACGAAGTGAAGAAGCGCCCTCTCTATGTTATAAGGCAATCCACTCTTGAGGGAGTGACGTCGGTAGATCTCGGCCAAAAACTTGAATTGAATTTGAGTGGGAGAACAATATGAATGAAACAAAACGAAATCTTGACGAAATAAAGGGCTATTGGACAAGGCAGGCCGAAACCTATGGGCCCAGCTATGTCGCGTCCTGGTCTGATCGTTGTGTCATAGAAATGGAAATTGAACAAATCCTACGAAGGATGGAGGAAAATACCAAAATTATTGACATCGGTTGTGCCAACGGTTTTTCTACACTTCGCTTTGCCAAAGAAAAAAATATAGATATCCACGGGGTGGATTACATTCCGGAAATGATTCGAGGAGCCCATAAAAATCATGAAGCCGTTAAAGAAGGGCTTCTGGGAAAGGTTTCCTTTGGTACCGGCGATATCTGCAATCTTGATGTCCCCAGCAATACTTTCGATCAAGCTATTGTAATTCGGGTCATAATTAATCTTGAAAACTGGGAAAATCAAAAATGGGCTTTGAATGAGGTTTGTCGAGTTGTAAGACCAGGAGGTACTTTTCTTTTGTCTGAAGCTACTGTTCAAGGTTGGCGGAAAATGAATAAATTCAGAAACGAATGGGGGCTATCTGATATTCCCGTACCTTCTTTCAATTTTTACTTAGATGAGGAACTTGTCGTCCAAGCTTTAATGGACCAGGCCGAGTTAGTCGAAATTGTTAATTTCTCGAGCTCTTATTTTGTAGGGACACGGGTTATTAAACCCTTGATCTGCAAGCTTACTGGTCGTGAAGAGAATATAGCTAATCCAGATTTAGAATGGAATAAGTGGTTCTCTCAAATGCCTGCTATAGGTGATTACGGCACGCAAAAACTCTTTATTTTCCGCAAGAAGTGAATTTAAGTTCCCAAAGATCTGAGTCAACGGTCTCCAGCTTAGCTGGGTTTTCCATGGCCATGATTTTGACGACTTGTTATATCGTGATTCGTCTTGGGGTTGCGGATCTCGACATCTGGAGCCCGTTCAAGGCCTTAGCTGCCGCTGGGTTTCTTATTTTTTTTCCAAAAATTTTGGCGAGAGTGGGTGGATTCAATGACTTTGCGATTAGCTTTTGGACTTTAATAGGTTTTGTAATTTTGGGTCTAGCCGCTCCCCAATCTGAAAGTCTTTCAAGACTCATAGTTTTTTCATTTGCGGCTATAACGTGTTATGAAATCCGAAATGCGCTTAAAATGGCCCCATCAGACTTTCGAAAAATCTCTAGAATTCTAGTTTACGGTGCGCTCTTTGTTCCCTTTGTTTTAGCCCTGGCCAACTTCATTTGGGCTCAAGGTTTCTTGTCACCTCTATTTTTAGAAAAGGTGAAGCTTGGTGCGCTTAATGAAGGAGCCCGCTATGCTAACCCCGATACTCTCTTTCACACCTCCATAATGCAGATGATTAAAAATTATTCCATACCCTCAACGGGGTTAGACGGAACTCCGTTGATTCAATATCATATTGGGTTTCACTTCATCATGACGGCATTTGGTAGGCTCCTTAACACGAGGCCCATTGTTTTTTACCAAAGTGGATTTCCCATTATCTTTAGCTCCTTTTTCTTAAAAACGATATTGGACGTTTCTCTTTCTTTTATACGCTATTTTAACAAGACTACGATCTTTTCTTTCGTCGGAGCTTTAGCGATCATCGTTCTCATCGACATCTTTCCCAATTTTTTTTCTAGCCTTTTCTATCTTACCGATATTTTTACAGGAGAGAATTTTACCCTGGCTCTGACACTTCTGTTTTTATTTTTGGGTTTTGCCGCAACGACGATTGGGGAAAAAAAGGATGTGCATTGGAACTCTCTTATAACTGCACTTCTCATGGTCGGTGCTACTGCAGTGACAAAGATTTCCGTAGGTTTTATATGTATTTCATCTTTAATGTATTTGTTGTTCAGGTTTGGTTATTTGAAGCTTTGGAAATGGAGGACTTTTGCTCTATGCGTGGGCTCTTTGGGGCTAGTCATTGCTTTTGTTTTTAGCCCTAGATTTAATTCAAACTACGCCTTGTTTGCTTTGCATCGGTGTGTGGGCGCTCCAAAATCCACCGTTGGTTTTTATATCACTCATTTTATTGCGATCTATATTTATGCTGCATTTCGGCTTCGTCACTACTGGCCGGGGAACTTTAAACAGGCCTGGATCGATATAAAAGGAAAGCAGTTCATCGATTTAGAGGTCGTAGGTGCCTCTCTCGTATTTTCCCTCCTTCCCGTCGAGATAGTGGATACCCAAGCCAATTGGTCATTTTTTACCGAGGTCCCGACTTGGGTCACCCTTCCGTTTCTCATTGCTCTTTCTAGTTCTTGGATTGATGATTTTAGAGAAAATATTTGGACAAGGGGAATCCTTTGCCTTTGTTTTTTGTCCATAACGTATTCCGGTTTTCTCTTCTTTAAATCAACTCTAATGGATCGGAATCATATTATTGAAACGCGCAGTCACTCTCTGCCTAACATGCGCCTGCCTAATACACGTCTGGTAGACAAGCTGCTGGCTCTCGACGAGAATATTCCAATTGAAATTAAGCGCATCACTTTACTCTATATTCCGAAAACTAACAGATCGTTCTGGGATGCTCTTCCCCTATGTGGAGGTTTTTTTTGGCCTCCAACGGTTCAATTTCTTGGTCCCGCTTTGAGCGGTTTGGCGATGATAGATGGATTGCCTGAGAATATTTGCACGCCCTATCACTATGGCTTTTCCAGTTATAAAACTAACACAGGGTGGGGGCGCAAAGAGGCAGCCGATTCAGAGCTTTGTCAAAGGGCTAAAGCTTTGGGGTTTAAAAATGTGCTTAGACTTTCTGGCGGAGACTTTATCGAACACAATATACCATGTAATGTCTTGTAGTCAGAGGTTCTGAGCCAATCTTTTGATACCCATAACGTAGGCCGCGGTCGTTAAAGGAATAGAGTTAGTTTTCGAAGTTAGGAGAAGTTCTTCTGTTAGGGTGATCATTCTTTTATCTAGCTTTTGCAAGACGTCAGCTTCAGTCCATTGCTCGTTTTTTAAATTTTGCACCCATTCGAAATGACTGACGGTTACACCGCCAGCATTGGCTAGGACGTCCGGTAAAACGATGATATTCCTTTTGTGCAAGATTTGGGTGGCCTCAAAATTTATGGGTCCGTTGGCCATTTCAATAACGATAGATGCTTTGATTTGATCAGCATTCAATTCTGTTATTTGGTTAGCCAATGCCGAAGGGGCCAATATGTCCACTGAAGTTTCCAAAAACTCACTTTGGGAAATGGAACGGACATTTTCTGAGTGATCTAGGGCAAATTTCCTTAAGTCGATTTTTCCGCTGTCGTTCTGATATTGGATCAATTTTGGAACATCAATGCCGTGTGAACTATAAATCGCTCCCTGCGAATTGCTTAAGGCACGGATAGTGACGCCTTTTTTATAAAGCCCTTGAGCCAAAGGTAGACCCGCAGAACCCAAGCCTTGAATGGCCGCTGACATTTTTTCCAAGTCCTGACTTCTGGTCTTCAGATAGGTTTCTAGGACCGTGATGGCGCCCCTGGCAGTAGCCTGATGACGGCCGTGGCTACCCCCAATTTCTGTAGGTTTTCCGTTGATCGCTGCGGGAATTTTTTTGCCACTAAGTTTATCGTACTCATCCGACATCCACGCCATGTATGTTTTTGTAGTATTAAAGTCTGGAGACAAGATGTCTTTTTGTGGACCGATATTTTCATAGAACTTTCTTACAAAGCCTCTACAAAGTTTTTCAACTTCTCCGATCGAAAGAAGTTTAGGATCGACTACGACTCCGCCATTGGCGCCCCCATGGGGTAAATCAACGACGGCGCACTTCAAAGTCATTCGAAAACCCAAAGATATCAGAGAATCTTGGGTTAACTCCGGGTCAAAACGGACTCCCCCCTTTGTCGGGCCACGTCGATTGTTGTATAAGACCCGAATTGCCGGATATTCAGTATTGGACCCGTCACGCCTTTGCACTGGTATTTTCGTCTTATAAATAGCCTTCGGACGACTTAATTCATTAATAAATTCCTCTGCTAAAGTGAGGTGCTTTAGGGCTTCTAGAAACCTGAGCCCCGTATCTCCGTATCGGCCTATCTGGGTGGTGTAATCAGAGTTCATGAAAGCCAGCGTCCAAGTTTATATCTTAATGTATAAGAAGGCGCGTCTTGCCAGAGTTTTTGATCCTTATAGAGAAGACCATAGATCCTTTTCATCTCTTTTTTAATGATTCGTTCCTCCACCTCGGGCTCAATTAGATTTTCCGGTAAAGGCTCCCAAAGTTCCGCAGGGGTTTGTACTTTTTTATCGAAATACTTTAAGATATCCCCAGTGGCAGCGAGTTTATTTGGAAAGTGTCTTACTCTCCACCAGTTTTCGACATATCGAAATTGTCCCCCCGTGAGTTTATTGGCGACTCTATACGGAAGGCTTCTCTTTTCTCTCTCTGGAAATGTAAAGGCGTCGTCTATCAAGAAATTTGATCTTATAAATTCCCACGCTAACCATCTAAAGTTAAGTCGAATTCTCTCAGGATCAAAAGGAGTCTTGAGGGCTTCATCCATCATTTCAAAAAATTCCTTCCTCGTCTTAGCTGAATAAACTAAGTCTAGGGGGTACGCCACGATCGCACCACAATAGGTTACAACGGGTAGGCCAAAAAAAGACATTTCCTTTCCAGCAGTTGACCAACCGTTGAGAAAAACGTCGGTCTCTTCCATAAGGTCATAAATTGAAAGGCCATCGGTCGGCCAATTCACCTTAACGTTGGGTGGGAGATTGACCAAGGAAGCTTGCAGTTTTTCGTAATTTTGTGATTTTATTTTGTCGCGTTTATTAGGGTACTCCCGTGGGTGAATTCTAATGACAAGAAAATAATCCGGTCTCGATTTGAAATGTTCAATGAGCGCTTGGGTCCAATGTTCTTGGCTGAAAAACGGGTTTTCCTCCGAATCCACTGGATTTATTTGGCCAATGAGTTCGGCAGCGAAGAGCTCATCTTTACTGCTCAGAGTGGCTACAAAGAGTTTTTGCTCGGGTTTCAAGCCAAAATAAGCTCTGGGGGAAAATACGGCGCGCGCCTTAGGGGTCGAGTAGGTGTAGAGAGACTTTCCTTCGAAAAGTGCAAGAAAATGATTGGTAATTTCTTCGGCTTCGTTTTTTGAAACGTGGAATTTTTTATACACCGGCCAATTTCGCAGCAGAGTCTGATTACCATAAAAGTAAGAACCGATGTTGACTTGAAATCGCTCAAGTCTGTTTGAAAAGTTCACACCGGAATTTTCCGAATAAAACATTGTATTTTTCTTTTCGCAAAGCTTTCCCCAAATGCCGTTCACGGAATATTCGGCATTATAAACGACGACGCAGTCAGGTTGTTGTTCATCGAGAATCTTTTCCGCTCCTCTGAGGGTAAGAATGGCGTCCTTGAGATTGTTTCTGTATTGTTCGAGATCCTGTCCAGTAACTTTCTCAGGGTCTAGTAGTTTTTTTGAGGTAAAAAATTCAAAGGCTGTGAGCACGCCCACTGGAATGCCATCGACCATCGTCTTATAGAGGTCCGTGAAGTTTAACCCATGTTCTACTAGAGAATTGGCTTCAGAAATATCTTCTTCTGTAACTCGTTCTCTTATTGTAGAGCTCTCCCAATTAAATCGGTGTTTCAGGATGTTTTCAGTTTTTTCACACGTTTTGCAGATTTTTTCCTTAGCCTCCGGAGTCGCATCAAATTTTACCCCCGCAATTTTTTTGACTATGCAATCTTCTTTGTAGAGTCGACCGCAATGGATATAAGAGACGTCATGACCAGATTCCTTAAGGGAGCTGGCAAGAAGGGCTTCGGGGAAGGAGTGAACCCAGACGCCTGAGTAGGGAGTGAAAAACAGGAATTTTTTCTTCTGAAATTCCATCTCTCTTATTCCGCCAGTAATTCAAGTGTGGTGTCAGCGGCAGAGACCAAGGCTCCCCGATGGGTTACCGCCACTATGGTGAGACTTCCCTTTAGTCGTTCAAGGGATTGAACTAAATTAACCTCGGTTTTTGCATCAAGGTTTGATGTGGCCTCGTCTAAGACCAAAATCGACGGACGTCTTAAAAGAGCTCGGGCCAATCCAAGTCGTTGTTTTTGACCTGCTGAAAGTCCGTGGCCTTGTTCGCTAATGTAGTGATTAAGGCCATTGGGAAGGTCGAAAATAAACTGGCATTCCGATCGTGTTAAGACGTCTAAAAATTCTGCTTCTAGAGGCGTATACTTCAGGCCGTAGGTGAGATTTTCTAAAATGGATCCTTCTCTAAGGAAGGTTTCTGGCCCGACATATCCGACGTAATTCTTAATATTTTCTAGCTCGTATTGTTGTTGTTTACCTTGAGTAAGAACTTTAATTTCACCACTGGTGGGACTCAGTATGCCAAGGAGAAGATGAAGTAGGGTTGATTTGCCTACGCCCGAAGACCCTGTTACCGTAAGAAATCTTCCCGGATCCATAATTAAATTAAAATTCTTCAGGGTCGGTTTAGTAGCACCAGGATAGGTGAAGCTAACGTCGGTGAGACTCCAGCCGATCGGTCCAGAAATTTGTACCATTTCTTTTGTTTGAGGTTTTTCTAAAATATTTTTAACTACGTCTTGTGAGTTCAGCCACCAATTATACATCATCCTAGCCTGCGGTAAATAGAAGGTACTGGTCCCTCCAAACTTAACCATCTCTGAAAAATTCTGGGCAAAGCGAATGAAAAGATAAAAGTAAGAAAGCATAAGGCCTGGACTCATAAGTTTGAGCTTCATTGAAGTCGCCGTGATAACACAAATGAGAATAACGCCAGTCATTTGGGGAACCACGTATTTTAGGCCAAAGAGTCTCTGATACCGCATATTAACGACCAAGACTTTGTCTAAGGAGTTATCGATGAGCTTTTCTTCTTCTTTTTGAGTTCCATAGATCTGTAAAAGAATTAGATTTCGAATATTAGCAATTATTCGATTGTTGATAACGCCTAATTCCGCACAGAAATCGTCAGCCATTTTTGTGATAATGTTATTTAGCTTTCGAAATCCAAAGCCAGCGAACCCTAAAAAGGCTACTGCAATAAAAGTAGTTAGGGGTGCAATATAAAAAAGGCCACCGGCGAGAAGGAGGACAATCGGAAATAAAATAAAGACCATTTGAATTTGTGTAAAATAAAGACCAACTCCCTGACTGCTGTCGTTAAATAGCGTCAAGAATTGGCCGCCACTTATGCTCTCGCTATGAAAGGCCCACTTTATAAGTCTTCTTCGTTGAAAATCCCTTTGGACTTCAAATGTTGAATTATTAAGATAGGTTTGGAGCCAAAGCAGGAGACTTCTCAAAGAGCCGATCAGGATGATCAAAGTCAAGGTCGACCAGAGCGTTGCGTGGGCCATCAACCAATGTGGAATCTGACTCACTTCAGGTCGAATGACTCCAATCTGGAGTAAAAAAAGCTGGAGGATAAAGGCCATTAAAAACTCAATAGCGAAGAGAAAGATGCCGCACATAACGCCCACTGTTAAGGACCGAACAGTGTTTTGGCCTGCAAATTCTTTAGCTTTTCTTAAGAAATTTCTATCAAACCATTTTGCCATTGGAGTGGGGGAACTGTAGCCGATGTACTTCAAGAAATTCAATAAAATAGTGGGTTCTAAAGGGACCTACAAGCTCTCAAAGGATGTGATTTGCAGCTCGCTTTGTCTTCGTAAGTTTTTACTTCCTTTAGCCTCTTGATACCATTCGACTGTTCTTTTTAAAGCCTCCTCTAAATCAAGCTTGGGCTTCCAGCCTAATTTTTCATGGGACTTGCTACAATCCAGGTTTAAAACCTTGGCCTCATGGTGGTGCGAATCTCCGTCGATTTGCCAACTCACCTCTCTATTCCATAGCTCACACAGTCTATTAGCGATATGGCTCACGGATTGTGACTCCTGAACATCAGGGCCGAAATTCCACCCTTCGGCATAGGTTTTACCTTCGGCATAAAGTTTTTCCAGGAGCATCAGGTAACCATGGAGAGGATCCAAAACGTGTTGCCAGGGGCGCGTGGATCTAGGATTTCGAATAAGTACAACGGCGTTGCTCCGTGCTGCCCGCGCAAAATCAGGGATCAACCTATCTGGGGCCCAGTCCCCACCACCTATCACGTTACCCGCTCTTGCTGAAGCCAAGGACAACGAGCCATGAAAGCTAAAAAAAGAATGTCGAAAAGCTGAGGTTACAAGTTCCGCACACCCTTTGCTTGCCGAGTAAGGATCATGTCCGCCCATGGGGGAGGTTTCGGTGTACCCTTTCGTTGTCTCAATGTTCTCGTAACATTTATCACTCGTCACATTCAAAGCAGCTCTAACAGACGGAGTTTCTCTCAAAGTCTCTAAAAGATTTACCGAGCCCATCACGTTAGTTGCAAAAGTCTCCGCGGGGTCTTTATAAGATTTTCTTACTAAGGATTGGGCGGCCATATGAATCACTATTTCAGGTTTAAAATTTTTGATAGAAGTCTTTAATTTAGCGACATCCCGTATGTCGCCCTCAATAGATTCCAAGGTGCTTTTTATGTCTGCCAAATCAAAGAGACTTGGATTCGTTGGAGGCGGAAGAGCATAGCCGCAAACGGTGGCTCCAAGATGTCTTAACCAAAGCGACAGCCACGCCCCTTTAAATCCCGTATGCCCCGTCAGAAAGACACGTTTACTCCGCCAAAACTCTGCGTTAATCACCAGATCTTCCAGGGAGCTTCACCGGACTCCCATAACTTCTCTAAAATATTTTTGTCTCGAAGGGTATCCATGGCTTGCCAAAAACCTTCATGTTTATAGGCCGAGAGTTGACCTTCATTTGTGATCCGCTCCAGAGGTTCACGCTCCCAGATCGTTTCGTCACCCTGGATGTAATTCAAAACTTTAGGTTCCAAAATAAAGTATCCTGCGTTAATCCAACTTTCGTCTCCTTGAGACTTCTCTAGGAATCGAGAGATTTTATTATTTGTAATATCAAGGGCTCCAAATCGCCCCGGTGGTTTGACGGCAGTTACTGTGGCAATAGACTTTTGATCCTTGTGAAACTTTAGGAGTTTGCCAATGTCTACGTTGCTGACTCCATCGCCGTAGGTGAAGCAAAAAGGTTCATCACCAACGTATTTAGCAACGCGCTTGAGTCTGCCCCCCGTCATCGTTTTCTCGCCAGTGTCTACGAGAGTAACGGTCCAGGGTTCAACGGAATGTTGATGGACTTCCATTTTATTATTTTGCATATTAAAAGTCACGTCTGACATATGCAGAAAGTAATTTGCAAAATATTCTTTGATGACGTAACCACGAAAACCACAGCAGACGATAAACTCATTAACACTATGTGCAGAAAATTGTTTCATGATGTGCCACAAAATTGGCTTTCCACCAATTTCGATCATGGGTTTAGGCTTGAGATGGGTTTCCTCGCTAATTCGTGTGCCGTAACCGCCTGCAAGTATTACTGCTTTCATGGTACTACCCACTTTCCATTCAGAATAATTAATGGTTTGTGGCTTGGGGTGTCAAGGAGATTGCACTTTTGGCGCAGGTAATTTATAAATGACATCTTGGAAACCATAAAATACCGACCTGACATCGACGGCCTTCGGGCCCTAGCCGTTACTCTTGTTATTTTGTTTCATGTATTTGGCAAAATCTTTACGGGTGGCTTTATCGGGGTTGATGTTTTCTTTGTCATCTCAGGGTTCTTGATTACGTCGAATCTCATTAGAGACCTTGAAACTAACTCTTTTTCATTTATTGAATTTTATGCCAGGCGGTTTAGGAGAATTGTACCGCCTCTGATGCTCATTTTATTATTTGTTTTTGCAGTAAGTTATTTTCTAATGCCTGGAATTGATTTTAAACGGCTAGGTTCTCACCTCGTTGCCGGGGCTACTTTTACGTCAAATATTCTTCTTGCTCGTGAAGCGGGCTACTTTGATCTTTCTGGAGAGCTTAAACCTTTTCTTCATCTTTGGTCCTTAGGGATCGAAGAACAGTTTTATATTATCTGGCCACTATTATTATTTGTCGCTTTTCGCGTGTTTTCTCGTTTTGGTGTTGGCCGTATTATTTTAATATTGTTGGCCTCCTCTTTTTTTCTAAATATTTTAAAAATTAATTCCCACCCTATTTCTACATTTTATTTCCTTCCCACTCGGTTTTGGGAACTTCTAATGGGCGCAGGCGTGGCATGGCTGCATGGCACCAGTGCTGTGAACAATTATTGGTCCAAGAAGGTGACTTCCCTGAGGAACAGGAGTCTTTTAGCGTCAGTCGTGGGTCTCTCTTTAATCCTATCGGGAGGTCTATTTTTAAAAAAGACATTGCCCTTTCCAGGATATTGGGCGTTGCTTCCGACATTGGGCGCGACTCTCATAATTCTTTCAGGTCCTGAAGGCTGGATAAACAATAAATTTTTCTCTAAGCGCCCACTGGTGTTTATTGGACTCATTAGCTATCCCCTCTATCTTTGGCACTGGGTTCTGCTTTCACTTGTTAAGGTTTGTTTTGTTCCAAACCCAGCATCTCTAATGCTTTTTGTGATTATTTTCGTGTCTTTTGTCTTTTCCTTTCTCACCTACAAGTATCTGGAAATCCCAATACGCAAGAATTTGAAATTTGACAACTCTAGATTTTATCGAAGACCTCTCGTTGTAGTTAGCGCAACCGTCGCCCTTATAATCGGGGTGAGTGCCCTGGGGTTTGAGATTAAAAATGGGAATTTAATCTCATATGATCGACAAAAAAACCCTCTGGCCTATGAGCTCCAACTTTATTCCACTTACGACATCAGCGAAACTCGAATTGGCCAATGCTTCATCGACACGTCGTTACCCTTTAGAAATTATGACCCCATCTGTTATTTTCAGGATTTAAATTTATCGGAGAAGTCTGTTGTTCTTATAGGTGATTCCCACGCAGCACATCTATATCAGGGTTTAAAGGGCGTGGCGGCAGAATTAAACTTAAATATGATGCAATTAAATGCGAGCAGTTGCCCTCCGTTATTGGGTGAAGATGAGAAGTATTCACTTAACTGTCGGTTGCTGAATAATTTTACTTTCAAGAAATTGGAGGAGGTTCGGCCTTCTGTAGTTATTCTGTCAGCAGAGTGGCAGAGTTATATTGGCGAACCCGACTTTGTAAACAGATTCGATGCCACAGTCAAAAAAGTCAGAGAGATGGGCAATCCTCTCATTATAGTCGTCGGGCCCCTTCCAAGGTGGAATATAGAATTGCCAAAAATACTGGAGAAGAATTTTTTACGCCTCGGACGACCGATTCCTATGCATACAGATTCTGAGCTTGATAAGTCATTTTTTCAGGTGAATCAACTTATGGGCAGGGTAGCGAGGGACGCAGGGACACAATATTTTTCTCTTACAGAATATCTATGTAATGATCATGGGTGCACGACGATGGTGGGTAGAAGTCTTTCTACTGACGTCATCACCTACGATAGAGGCCATCTCACGAAGGCGGGAGCCAGATTTGTCTCCGAACCTATAAAGGCCAAGTTACGGGCGGCAATTTTACGTTAGCAAAATACCTATTTTCGAGACGTCTTACCTATATTTTCCGGTGGAACATTAGCCTAACTTCCACTACGATGCGCCGGATATGGCACACTGTCGTTCCTGCAACCACATTCTACAACACGAAATGATCAATCTAGTCAATGCGCCGGCTTCCAATTCTTTCTTAAGATTTGATCAGCTTGATGAAAGAGAATCTTTTTACCCTTTAAAGGTCTATGTCTGTGAAAAGTGTTTTCTTGTCCAAATAGCCGAGTATAAGTCAGCCGGTGAGATTTTTAGTTCCGATTATGCTTACTTTTCTTCTTTCTCCCGAAGCTGGCTTGACCATTGTGAAAAATATGTGAACTCTGTGGTGGAGCGTTTTCGCTTAACAACACATTCGCGAGTTGTGGAAGTGGCTTCAAACGACGGCTATCTTTTGCAGTTTTTTAAAAACAAAAATATTCCCCAACTTGGTGTGGAACCGACTTTGGGCACAGCTGAAGCGGCAATGGCTAAAGGGATAAAGACCATTATCCGTTTTTTCGGAGAAAAATGCGCTCAAGACATAGTCGATAAAGAGGGGAAAGCCGATCTTATCGCCGCAAACAATGTTCTGGGCCATGTGCCCGATATCAATGATTTTGTAAAAGGAATCAAAACTCTTCTCCATGAAAAGGGAGCGATGACCGCTGAGTTCCCCCATCTTATGCAACTCGTTAAGTTCAACCAGTTTGATACGATCTATCACGAGCACTTTTCTTATTTGTCTTTGACGGCGGTTCTACAGGTTTTTAAACAAAACGGCTTAAGGGTATTTGACGTTGAAGAAATTCCCACCCATGGCGGGTCTTTAAGGATTTTCGTGGATCATGGGGACGTGCATCCCTTAGAAAACTCGGTGAGCCTGCTTTTAAAAAGAGAAGAATCGGCCAGCATGACCAATCTGAATTACTACACCCGTTTTCAAGAGGTTGCTCATCATATCAAGTATCAATTTCTTAAATTTCTTATTGATTCGAAGATGGCTCAGAAAAAGGTCGTGGGCTATGGCGCTGCCGCTAAAGGCAATACGCTTCTGAACTTTTGCGGAGTGAAGCAAGACCTTGTGGATTTTGTGGTCGACGCTTCTCCACATAAGCAGGGGAAGTTTTTACCCGCTTCACATATTCCAGTGGTCGCAGAGAAACGGCTTAGGGAAACACAACCGGATTTCGTAATTATTCTTCCGTGGAACTTACGGGACGAAATCACCGCGCAGATTTCATATATCAGAGAGTGGGGAGGCAGGTTTGTGATCGCCATCCCCGAGCTAAAAATATTCTAAAAGGGGTGACAAAGTATTTTTACCGTTCTTGGTGCCTCAGGTTTTGTAGGGTCCTATTTGGTCAAAAAATTTCAAGACAGTGGGACTAAATACTTTGCTCCGAAACGAAGTGATTCTTCTATTTTTGAAAAACCTTTGGGCCACGTCATTTTCTGCATCGGATTGACGGCCGACTTTAGAAAAAGTCCCTTTGAAACGATCGAGGCCCATGTGCAGGTTTTAGCCAATGTCTTGAAGAGAGCTCAGTTTGATTCGTTCCTTTATCTTTCTTCGACGAGGGTTTATGAAGGGGCGTCATCAACAAAAGAAGAAACGCCCTTGGTGGTTAACCCGTTTAATCTCAATCACATTTTTAATCTGAGTAAACTCGCCGGAGAAGCTCTTTGCCTCTCGCTGAACTCTCCTAAAATTAAAATCGTCAGGGTATCAAATGTATTGGGAGATGATTTTAAATCTGAGAATTTTGTATTTTCGGTGATGAAAGAGTTGATCCAAACAGCGCAGGTGATTTTAAAAACGACTCCCAGTTCAGCTAAGGATTATATCCTTATAGACGATGTGGTTGAAATGCTCCCCATCATAGCCGTTCGTGGTCAATCTAGGGTGTATAATCTGGCTAGAGGAAAAAATATAACTAACGAGGAGGTTTTAAAAAAACTTACCGGAGCCAAAGTGTCCTATGCTCGGGACGCATCAGAAATAATTTTCCCGGAGATAGCTGTAACTAAATTGAAAGAGGAGTTCAATTTCGCTCCCGGGGATCCTCTTAAAGAGATTGAAGCTATTTATTCTCGGTTTAGAAAATATTTATCTGCGTAAACGGCCCTGTGCAGAGCGATTCAGAAAATACCAAACTTCCTTTAAGGGACGAGAGAAGGGTTTGAGAATTTTTGATCTCATTAATCTTGTTCTCAAGAGATAGAAATAACCCAGGGAGAGATTTGAAATACGAATCTTTCTTGTTAAATTCTGAGAGTTTTGAGCCCAAACCCTTTGAAATTCCGCAAAAACTTTTTCGAACTGGTCTGATCTTCCGTCCCGATTGTATTGGGCAAAAGGTTTATCCGAAACTGCAAATTTAACGCCGGCCGAGAGGCATCGGAAGTGATGTTCGTAGTCCCCTGCCAGTTTGAAACTTTCGTCGTAAAAACCGACTTTCTCAAAAACAGTTTTGCGGTAAAGTATTCCCTGATGGCAGAGACCATTTTGACCAATAATATTGTAACTGAAATCTCCTGATACCTTGGAATCATAGGTGTATTTGCCCCCTCTAAAAAGTTTTACGGGAGCGGCTACGATCTCAATAGTGGGGTTTTGGATAAACAGAGTCTGGGCTTTTACTAAATTTTCTAAAGATAGTAGTTGATCCCCTCCGTTTAGAAACCAAACGAGATCTCCAGAAACAGATTTTAATCCCAGATTAAATGCAGGATAGATTCCCCTTGGTGGACTCTCTACTCGTGTGAGAGGCCAACCCGGCAAATCTAAAATTGCGGTGTTCATTGAGGGCGAGGAGTCGACAACCACATGCTCCCATGATCCTAAAGATTTACTACCTGAGAGCGGTTTTAAGGATTCTATAGTCCGACTGAGTCCTACGGGATCATTATAAGTGAGGGTCACTATAGAGAGCTTCAATTTTCAAGCTCCATAACTTTAGGGGGCTGCGCTGCTAAACAGTTTTTCAGAGACCTCGCAAAGTCCTCAAGGCCAAGAGCCTTATTTTGAGACTCGTTTCGAGAGAAGCTTTGTCCTACAAATTCGTCGAGGGAGCAACCCACGCATCCTAAGGCCTTGAAAGTTTCTTCAGCTCCTCCTCCCCGAGGGTAGACGATCGGCGTGTTATAAGGTCGCGATTCAGAAATCACAAGGGAAGATGTTTCAGGAGTTCGAGAGGTCACTATGAGCGCTTCACAATTTTTAAAGAGCCAGTTTTTCTCTTCCTTACCTACCACGCCTCCAAATTCAAGGTTTTCACTTTTTTTACTTTTTAATTCTTCGATCATGGGGCCGTCTCCGCACATCAGAAAACACTTCTCGGGATTTTTTTTAGCTAGATCTAAGAAAATATCAGCACCCTTGTGGAAGCTCACCCTTCCTAAGTAAAGATAAAAGGGTCTCTCTAAAGTTTTTAATACGTGAGAAAGGGTCTTTGGGGGCAACTGGCTTACATTCACAGGGTGGAGAGTGGGCATAGAAATCACGGACGAGGTTCCCTCTAATTTAAGGTAGTTTAAAGTTTTTTGAAGGGACGCTCGTGTAAATTCTGAATTGCAAATAAAGTGATCGATGTGAGGAACGACGAAACGAGCCACTCTCTGACGACGATAAATGAAAAAGTAAATTAGAGATTGGATCCAGTTTTTCTGACAATTAAGAAAAAAGGCCCACCGGCTTCCTGAATTTAAGCACCGGTTACAGCTGCTCTTTCCATCAAAATGAAGGCCGTTGGCGCAATCCAGGCGAAAATTATGGACCCACATTAAAGTCTTCAAACCATAGGCCTTCGTCAGCTGCGGCATTTGGAGTGAAATTGTCGGTAGGTAGTTATTAAAGATAACGTGGGTGAACTGATCTGCTTTCAAAAGGCCCAAGCAGGACTTAAGACTTGGTCTCAGTCGCTCAAAACCCAGTACCATGCCCGAAATCTCAAGACAATTTTTCAAGGTGGAGGGGCTTAAGGGGGGGAGGATGAGGCAGTCAAACTCCAACCCGGAGGCATCCATTGCGGGTTTAAGGATCTCTTCCAAAAACGCGTCTTCACCCCCACTATTTCGATACTGACGATGCACAATGAGTATTTTGGATTTAGACATCTTAATCAATCAGGGTGCCGGTTTCCGCCTTGTAAGTGGTCGGGGCGAGAGGATTTGAACCTCCGACCCACTGCTCCCAAAGCAGTTGCGCTAGCCAGGCTGCGCTACGCCCCGAATAAGTTAGTAAAGTGCCGATTCTATGTGGCAGCGCATGACAAGTCAATGAACAGAATGTGGTGCAGTGCGGGATATAGTAAAAAAATAGGTTGATTTACCTTAAATAGCGATCTTAAATTTACGTGTACATTTAACGTGTTGGAAAACGTATGAGCCATCAGACTAAAAATGTTGGCCAGAGATTTTGATCGCTCATTCAGGATCCAGTGCGTAAAAGCAACTATTGAAAACAACTTCGTTTTAGAAACGAATATCAACCAAGAGGAGATAACGAATGAAGAAGCAACTGGCAGTTATTGCGGTCTTAGCCACTGTTGGCGGATTTGCAAAAGCCGATGACAAAGGCACCGAATTTAAGTTTGGTGGCGAAGTCAGACAAACCTATTTTAACAACCAGGCAGCAAACTTATCAGGTGGTGTATCTAACGGTGGCGGCACGACCACAACGAGTTCGTGGGCCGATCGCAACATGTTCCATGTGAACGCCATTTCAAGCGATAAACTCCAAGCTTATTTTAATTTCGTCCATACGGCCGTTTGGGGAGGTGCTTTAGGCGTGCCCACTAATACTCAACCCTATGCTAATAACCCAGGGGGCAGTATTCCAAACACTACAAACGTAAGTGTTCAAAATTCGTTGCAAGTTAATGAGGCTTGGCTGTGGTGGAAGCTTTCAGATAACACAAGTTTAAGGTCTGGTCGTCAATCTATGGATTATGGTGATGGTTTAGTTTTTTCTAAGAACGACTGGCTAGGCACCCCGTACAATGCCGATAGCATTATGGGCCGTATGAGCTGGGATTTTATGGACCTTGACCTTGGTGGTGGAACTCTTGCCGACGTCGGTACCCCGTCTACAGGTGCAGGTACTGATGCCCAATTGGTTTTCTACGGTTTCTATGCTCAGTTTAAAGGCTTACCCGACTTCCTGAAGACGGCTGATCTTTTCGTTCTTCAGGCCAACGTCGATGCTGGTACGGCTCCCAATACCTTCTTACCAGGTTATGTTGCCGGTGGTGGAAATTTAGGTCTAACTTCTATAGGTCTCCATGTAAAAGGAATGTACTCCATTGTTGACTATCGCTTAGATGGAGTAATTCAAACGGGTAAAGAAAATACCGGTGGAACTGTAACCCAAGGCATAAGCTTCGGTGGAAATATGATCGACGCGGAAGTGGGTGCAAACTTCCCAGAGTTTATGAAAGGACGAGTATTCGTAAACTACCATGTTGACTCCGGGGACAATTCTTCGGCTGCAGTGCGAACTTCCCAAAATGCATACCAACCTCTATTCTTTGATCGTCATAGTTACACTGGCGGCATGAATATGTTTGGTTTTGGAAACTTAACGAACCTCCGCATTGGGGCTTCTTTAAGTCCCTCTGAAGACACCACTTTCGGGTTGGAAGTCGATATGCTCAGCAGAACGTCAACGACAGCTCTTGGTTCTGGCGGATTTAGTGCGACAAACTGGCTAAGTGCTGCTGAAGGAAATATGTATGGTGGAGTCACTGGTGCAACGGGTCTTGCTACACCCCTTGTGGCTACAAACGGCGCCAACTCATCTTTGGGCACGGTGTATAACATCCATGCTACCCACAACTATGGTCATGGATTCTCAATGCTGGCTCAAGTGGGTTATCTGACCCTAGGTAATTACTTCAGCTCAGGCAGTTTACCGACTTCAAACCCAATGCAATTTGTTGGACAAGCTAAGTACGCTTTCTAATAAATTTGAATAAATTTTCTTTACAGAACGCCTCGACAATTGTCGGGGCGTTTTTTTGTGGTGCGCCCGGCAGGGCGCTCATTATGGAGTAAAAGTATAATTAAAAGTGACTACCGTCCCATTGGCAGGACGCTGATTAAATACAATTTGATTAGTTCCTGGAGTCCATGTGTAGTGTACAGCATTAGAGGCCGGGTTAAATGTCACTGTAGGCGGGCTTGAGGGGACGTAATTCAGAGACACGGTATTGGTTAAGGGGATTTGGCCAATGGCGCCAGTGATATTTGAAAGCATGGTCCCATAAGAAGGAGTACAAATGCTTCCTTGTACTCCGTTTGTAGCCCCAGAGAGTTCAGCATAAATATTGCCAAAGTGAGCGCTCTTCAGAGGATCATTGGCCTCTTCATAGTTAAAACATGTGGTGTCACCGGGATTAATAACGATCGTATTCACAAGAAGAGATTTATTCCCGCCCCATATCGTGGCGACTTTATTCATCAAGGTTTGGGGGAGATCATAGGATGCTAGGGGAGCATAAGCCGGGTCAGAGGGAATGAGTCCACCCACGGATCTTTCATCTTCGTCTGAGATGATCACCACGGCAAGATTACTATTATCTCTAAAAAAACCTTTATTACTTGAGTTGGCTTGATCAATAGCAAGGTTGGCGGCAAAAATACCTCGCTCATCACCTGAAGGGTATCCATTGGCGCCAGCATAACTATCATTTCGAACGACTAAGCTGTCAAATTCAGCCTGGGCCGAAGCTCCAGGTTTAACTATATATTGGGTCCCCGTGGAGTATTGGGTTGAGCTCGGAGATTGCGGGATTGACGGCCCAACGAGAAGACCTTGCGAACCAACGTCGTTGGGTGGACAGAGATTTGAACTGGCATCGGATTGGGGGCAAACATCAGTGGTCGTAACGCCTATTTGCCAGTCAAGGCCGCTTGAATTAAGGCCAGAGATAAATCCATTGAGAGGATTGCCTAAACTTTGATCTTCGGCGGCGTAAGAGTTGGAGTTGTCAACGACCACCAAGATATCCACACGGTTGCTATCTGTAAACGTCACCGATTGTGTGACCTCAGAGAGCCCGTTAATCCCTACCGAGCAAGGTTTTGAGACCGTACACGACGAATCGGAATTGGTGAATTGCACCGGTGAGCAGGCCCAGAGGTTAACAAGGCCTAATATAAGAAGACCAAGAGCCAAATTCAGACGTATTTTTAAAAGTGATTGAGACTTCATATGGAAGTGACTATTCATGGGGTATGCCTAATTTGTAAATAATTCAAGGCCCTGGAATCAGGGGCTTTTATTGTATTTCGGGAATAGGCTCAAATTTAAGATACGTCAGGCTTTTTACATACCTTTTCCTGGGTTTCATGATAAGCATGTGTTTTCATGTATTTAGATCCAAATAGTGGCCCCAATGACAGGTGCCTGTTTGCGCCCTTTTCAGAGGTGGGTACTAAGTTAATAAAATGTTTAGATAAATTAGAAAAACTCGAAACTAGATTATGGAAAAACAAAAATCGATAGTGCGCAAATTTGTCTCTCGGGGGATTTTCTTTCTTCTCATTGCCCTTATCGCTGTTTGGACGGTGAATCGATTTCTAAGGCTCACCACTTTAAGTCTCTTTGCTCGCGCATCGACAGAAAAAAAATTTATGACGGCATGGGAGGACGATATCAACCGCCTTGACCGTGCCAAAATTTTGCCTGAAGGTTTTAGAAATCTAAAAAAGATTAAGCTTTTCACCCACGCTGATAAAATCAAGGAGGCCTTCAAAAAATACCCCCTCGCCACGCTAACTGAGAAAAATGACGGGTCATTTGACTTAGAGATTTTTGCCGACGACATCGAAGGTGGAGGCGTTGTTATTCAATACGATTTGGTGGAGCTTAAGTCGGGAAATACCATCTGGGAGCTGGGCAGAACTTTTCCACAAAATATAAATCGATAACTTAAAGAAATCGAAACTACGCACCTTTATACACGTTTTAGTTCAATCCCCGAATTTTATAAGGCTCAAAAATTCTTTTCTTGTGGAATCATTTTTTCTGAAATCTCCGTACATGGAGCTTGTCACCATTGAGGCGCTTTGTTTTTCCACCCCACGCATCATCATACAAAGGTGACGGGCCTCAATAACAACAGCCACTCCCTTGGGCTTAAGGAGTTCATCAAGAGTAGCGGCAATTTCTGTCGTGAGCCGCTCTTGGACCTGAAGCCGCCTGCAAAAAACATCCACCATTCTGGGGACCTTGCTTAAGCCGACTATTTTTCCGTCCGGAATATAGGCAATGTGGGCTCGCCCAAAAAACGGAAGCATATGATGTTCGCAAAGGCTATAAATCTCGATATCTTTAACCACCACCATCTCATCATACTGTTCATGAAAAATGGCGTCATTTAGAACTGTCTTTGGACAAATATTGTAGCCGCTTGTCAAATAGTCCAAAGCCTTTGCATAACGTTCAGGCGTTTTCTGCAGCCCCTCGCGTTTCGGATCTTCACCAATTTGTGTAATAAGGTGTCGTATACTTGAGGTTATGGTTTCAAGTTTAGCATCTGTCATGGGGTTCCTCACTTCCGTATAGATTTCTATTGGAGGTGGGCTTTGACATCAAGTGCAATCTTTTTTGTTATTTGTTATGCGTCTAAACGTTCTGAGGCGAGAGTTTGAAGGTCCACAGCTAAGTTGAGGTTCGAACTTAAGATTTGATACATATGGGTGGCCTCAATTTTTAAAAGTATACTTGGCTTCACGGTAAAGATTGTGGCCGTCCGCCTCGTATTGAAGATGACTCCGATTTCACCAAAAATATCACCACTTTTGAGATCCCCGCGGGCTACACCGTTATTTGCCGCACGACATTCGCCCTCGACGACCACCCATAGCGAATCACTTAAGTCGTTCTGTTTAATTACGGTTTGATTGGTGGGAAGTTCGTAGAGCTGGCTTGACGATTCATTTGCATAGATCCCAAACTTTGAGATTTGGAGACTTAAAATTTGAGGCCGTTTATTCATAGCGGAACTGATAGTGGCTGATAAAATACCTTTGAGCGAAAGAAAAGCTGCTGGTAACAATAGCAATGCAAACTCAGAAGGGTCGGTTTGATTAAACAATTTGTACGCCGAGACCACGACGGCTACGGGTACTAGGATAAGAAGGATTTGGGTGAGGATGGATCCTTGCCCAATGTCAATTTCAATCGTAGGTCTTATTAACACACTTTCATTGACGGGGAGCCAATCAGAAAATTCTATGGCATCACTAAACTCTTTGCCATTTACAAGATTATTACTCCAATAAAGGGATAAAAGCGTGTCTTTAAGAAGCACAAAATCGGTGGGCTTTCCGTACTTAAAATTCTCCAGAATTATGGCCTGTATGTTCTTACCGTCTATAAACGCATGTAGAAAAGGACCTGCATCCTTATTGAATATCGTCTCGTGTTTATCACTGTCTCTCACATATCTTACATCATTGGGCGAAATGCGAATTGCGCCAGCTTTCAATATGGGAGCGGTTTTCTCGAGAGTGTTGATGCTGGTTTCCATTTTTTCCCAAACAAGTAGAGGTGAAGTGCTCCTAAATCCATGGTTCTTTTGAGTAAACTCGAATTTCCTTCAATCATAACACGGAGATTTCATAGGGGAAGATAATGTTCCCACATTCGTTATGATTTGGGTTACCAGTTTGGGTGATCTGCTTGTGATCAATCCCAGTGCTACAAGGTTCACGCGGTCTTTGATCGTCATCATCTTCCGATAATCTTAATATTTGTAAACTAGAGGAACATCCCGAAGTTAGTGCTAGGGATATTAAAAACAACCTGCCTTGACCTTTCACAAATACTAGTTACTCAAGACTAAAGACAATGAAGAATTATTTTTAGCAAGTGGCCCTGGTAATTAGTCCTGATTTTTCAATGTCAAACTAGACCATCCATTCTAAAGAACAACTGAAGGTCTGTCGACAAGTAAGTGTCGGAATGTAAAAGCGAAATTTAATTTTCTGACGATGGGGTACGAAATGACAAAGGTAAAACTTCCAAATTCAAATACGCTTGGACTGCGAGTTTTGTTACTCGATCCAAATGAAGATAGAGGTTTAAGAAATCAGGCAATTTTAGAAGAAGACCCTGACTTGAACCGTGCATTAATATTTACGACATCGGACCTTTCTGAAGCAAAAGTTTGGTTAATGAAACAAAAATTTCAGCTTGCTATTTTCCCTCAGCAATTAGGATCAAAGGATTTTGTCTCGATTCAGTTGGAGTTACATAGGGCCTCTCCAGACATCCAGATGATTCCTTTGATAGGTACACCTTCCATACAACAACTTCGGGAGTCGAGGAACATTGGAAGCATAGTTGATTATAGCGAAGAAAATACCATTGGAGATCCAAAAGCTATCAAGGAACTCATTTTTTCTTTTATTCGGAAACAGTCTTCATCAAGCGCACCGATCAAAGCAGCCTTGGACTATGCACATCCGATTAGAAAGGCTCTAACCCTTACTGATCCAACGGAGTTTAAATTGAAGTTAAAGAGTGCGGAAATACTTAAATTGCTTCTTGCCTATTATGAAGTGGATACTAGCGAAGTTCCACAGATTCTGGCCGCAGAATGTTTATACATACCTGATATGAAGGCGGATCAATACCAAACCCTTTTAAATCCTGATACATATTTACTTTTACCGATGTTACGGTCCACCGGTTCACGTCAGGACACACGCCCTTCTAGCACTGTCCCAGGCTTTTTGATTACAGTTGCTCATTATCTTGCTGAGCAAATTATCTCAAATAAGTCGATTGCAGAGATTCAGTCAACTATTGCAAAGAGACCAGCCTTCCTTAAGCACGCTGCAATCAGGACGCTTACCCCTGAAGTCATTACTTCGCTAATAGCTAAAGCTGCTTCAAGCAATGTAAAGACTGGATAAAGAGTATGGGGCTATCATTAGTTAATGGAAATCGTCGAAAGTTCAACCGTCATGGCACTAGAGCTAATCAGTGCGTTTTGGTAGTTATTTCGATTCCAGATATTGTGTTTCCAATCACGATCGAAAGTATTCAGTTCTGTCGAATACAAATCTCGATAGATCAGAGTTTTCAAAAAATTTTAGACGTTGCGACAGATGCTTTGGATATAGAAATTAGTAAAAACGGCAAGACTATTTTGAATGGAAAGTGGAAATTAATTGAATCAGTAGTCCGAGAATCTAAGCATTACCTTGTGCTAAGTAATATATACGAACCCGAACTGAGTAGTTTCAAAGACTTTATCCTACCTGAAAATGTTTTTTTAAATACAAGTTTTCGGGTTATTTATGGAACGGATTTCGGCGATGATACTGCATTTGGTCAGCATTTGGCAGAAGTAAAAGATTGTCCCTCTAACATTCGCGCCCAAATGACTATTTTGCCAGATAACAAGGTTTTTAATGCTATTTTCGATTTTTCCTCCTCTAGCATGGAACTTTCTGCCATCGACTTCAAACTGCAAGAAGTTCCTGAAGGGTTCGTCACCGGGTCAAAACTTAAAATTAATTACGAATTTCTGGGTGCCCGTTTTATCTTTCTTTCAACAATCTCTTCTGTTGATTATGACTTCAATATCATTTCTGTAAATTTTCCTGATTCAATATTATG
>Ga0206996_1064_pt1 | contig 28882 bp, 41 predicted proteins | sample Alteio_BWMinCont_2_FD_153467 | JGI IMG/M metagenome (GOLD analysis project Ga0206996, IMG submission 153467) | Enriched cells from forest soil in Barre Woods Harvard Forest LTER site, Petersham, Massachusetts, United States -... | ecosystem: Environmental > Terrestrial > Soil > Temperate forest >...
TCACGGGAAAGAGTTCTACGACTCTCAGAACCATAGGAAGTGCAGCGGATATTGAAAAAGCCTTTAACCTGGAACTGCATCAGTATCAGTCCCGAGACCAAAGAGTGGTTTTTGCTCCCACAACGGATCCTCAAGTTGACAGTCAAATTGCCGGTAAAATATCAGGCATTCTCGGTCTGAATAGTTTCACTCTGCTTAAAACTCATGCCCGAAAACTTCTCTCAAACAACGCGACCGGAATAGGCACAGGCCCGAACGGAGGTCTTTCTCCAACCGATATTCAAAAGGCCTATAATTTGCCGACCGGGACCGTAAACGGGTCCGGTCAAACTTTAGCTCTAATGGAGCTCGACGGTTATGTCTCAAGCGATATTGCAGGTTACGCAAGACAATTTGCCTTAGCCTTATCTCCAACTCTCCAAAATGTTTATGTCGATAACTTTACTGGTGCCGCTGGAGATGGGGCCGATGAGGTCACCCTCGACATAGAACTTATGATGGCCGCAGCTCCTGGGGTGAATAAAATCTTGGTCTATGAGGGCGTAAATAGTGACACTGGTCCTCTCGATGTCTATGCAAAAATCGCCGACGACAACCTAGCAAAAGAAGTGAGTACATCTTGGGGAGAACCGGAATCTCTCCCTACATCAAGTTATTTAAATTCTGAAAACACCATTTTTCAACAGATGGCGGCCCAAGGACAAAGTATCTATGCCGCCTCGGGAGACTCCGGCGCCTATGACGATGGGTCTACTTTAAGTGTCGATGACCCCGCGTCTCAACCCTACGTCGTGGCAACCGGCGGGACTACACTCAGTTTAAACTCAAACGGTTCTTACAAGAGTGAGCAAAGCTGGGGAATTTCTGGAAGCCAATCTCAAGGTGGTGGTGGTGGTATAAGCACCGTGTGGCCTCTTCCAACTTGGCAATCAGGCCTTGCCAATGGAGCAAATAAAGGCTCTACCGCAATGAGGATGGTGCCCGATATTTCTCTCGATGCAAACCCCCAGACCGGTTATGCCATCTACGTCGGGGGAGCGTGGAACATCTATGGGGGCACGAGTTGTGCTGCTCCCTTGTGGGCCGCTTTCACAGCCTTAGCCAATCAACAAAGGCTCTTTATCAAATTGGACGAAGCAGCTCACCTGGCCAAGGATTCCATGATATAGCCGATCTTTCCACAAACCTTTTTTACCCCGCCGTTACCGGCTATGATCTTTCAACTGGATTCGGATCCTTCAACGGCCAAAGCCTTATCTCAATTCTCTCTAATTCCAATGGCGAGGGTCTTGTCGCTCCTAACAGCGTATATGCTACTCCACATAATCAAGTGGCCACCCTCAGTTGGCCGTCTATAAATGGAGCGCTCTCCTATATTGTTAGCCGAAGCCTTTCAAGCTCAGGTCCATTTACTCAAGTCAGTGGTTCGGTTTTCGCCAACTCGTTCACCGATGTGGGTCTTCGGAACGGCACAACCTACTACTACGAAGTTGAAGCACAAAATATTAATTCCCATAGTGTGGCCTCAGTTCCCGTTTCCGTTACCCCAGCCTTGATGGCTCCTCAGGCGCCTACTGACTTTTTTGTAACTGTGGAGGATTAAATGAATAAAACTTTAGCCTTGTTAGTTACGATTCTAAGCTTAGGCTGTGGCCAGAATGGGAAAGTGATGACATCGCTACCTCAAGGGCAGTCCAACTCCAATCAAGTCAAACTGACTTGGAATTCTAATCGGGGAGAACAAGACGGATTTTATATAGAAGAATCTAGCGATGGAATTAATTTTGCACAAATTCTCACAGTGCCCGACGGAACTCAGACCGCGTCGGTTTTACTTCCCAAACCCGGAAAATATTATTTTAGAATCAGAGGTTACAACCAAGCAGGAACTTCGGCTTACACTCAAATACAGTCGAATTCGGTGACGGGCCAGCCGTGAGCGAGAACAACTGCCTCCGGTAACGATCGACCAGTTTTGTGAGGCAACCAGTCTGCCAGTATTTTTGCCGCCCAAAAATACTGAGTTCGCGAAGGACTCCCCGGCATAATAATATCGTCCTCATAAAACTTCCATACGTTCTGGTCTTCTTTAAGACATTGTCTTATGGCCTTATCAATTTCTTTAAAATGCTCCATGCACCACTGCATTTCATGGGGAAAGTAATAGTGATGGACGTGAATAGGAATCTCTGGATAGACGATTTGGGAATTCAACGTAGCCAAACCTTCACTGATTAAATGCTCATGCCCCGATACGGCGTCCAAATACTCAGCTCTTGAAACCTTATTCAGTGGCTTGCCGAGGTGGCCCCAAACCCTGGGCTGATGGTCCCTATAAACATGGGATAACTCATGACTCAAAAGAGCTTGAAGATATTCCCTCTTGGCATCAGGATGATCCACCCCAAACCAGATGGTGTGATTGCCCAAGTCATACTTCGCAAATCCATCAAAGCGCATTAAGCTTGGACTGAGTCTCAACTCTCCTTTTAATTTTGCCCCAAAAGATTCTTCTACTTTTTGAATGACCTCTGGAACTTCTTTAATAAACTCCTTAGCCATTTTCTCTTGGGTTAGATACTCTTTACTTTGCATCCATTTTTGTACATTGGCAATCTCTTCACCCCATTCCACGGCCATCTCTTTGAGGTCGGAGAGACGCTTGTCACTCTGAATCGCGCTCTCGAGATCACTTCTCTGGTTCCCCTCGAATTCCCGAAGTAACTTATTGTAAAGATCGGTCACTATCACAACTAATGCTCCGCCTTGGTTAATCGGTCATTGAGGGCGACCCCGATCTGCTCGTGAGGGCAAGTTAAGGCATAAATCAACCTTGAACTCCCTTCATCGATTTTTCTTAGAGTACTGAAGAGTTCTCTTGCGGCCTCAGGCAGACTTCCCCTCTCAGAGAGTACAAAAATCTCAAGAAAACCACTTTTTGAAAAAAGCTTTTTATCAGCTTTGGAAAAACAGAGCAACGCGGTATTAGAAACATCCTTTTGCTGATTTTTTTTCTTCAATAATTTCTCTAATTTTTCTTTGGTGAACAATTTGAGGGGCTTTCTTGGAGCATAGTGAAAATCCATGATTCCAGGACTGGGGAGAGGTCCCACTCCAACTCCTCGTTTATAAAAAGGAACTTTAAAACCAAGGACGTATTCTATGTCCTCTTGGCTGACACCGCCAGGCCTCAAAATAACTGGCCCTTCCAGTAAAGAGAGTACCGTTGACTCCAATCCCACCTCACAGGGTCCCCCGTCCAGTATAACCGGAATATCGGGGCCGAGCTCCCTCTCCACGGCCGCAGCAGTCGTGGGACTGAGACTTTGAAATCGATTAGCGCTTGGAGCGGCTATGGGCGTCCCGGAATTTTTGATTAGCGCTCTGGCTACGATATGTTTAGGCATTCTTAAACCTACGGTGATAAGCCCCCCGGTTACCATATCCGGCAGCTCTTTTTTCTTTTCAAAAATTAAGGTTAATGGTCCGGGCCAAAATTTTTCCATAAGCTTCATGGCTAACCCTTGAACTTTGCTCCCTAGGGGCTTTGCCACTCGCTCTATGTCAGCAAGGTCGGTCACATGAACGATGAGAGGATCCGCAAAGGGCCTCTGCTTGACTCTGAATATTTTTTCCACAGCTTTAACATTAAGTGCGTCGGCCCCAAGACCGTACACTGTTTCGGTGGGGAAGGCCACGAGTTCACCAGCCCTGATAAGCTCTACAGCCCTAAACATGTTTTTTTTTATTGTGCCATCAACAATCATGCTTCGATTTCATCTACCTAGAAATTTTTTAATCCCCATCTTAGAGAGGAGTTTACGATCTTTAAGTACTTTCTTATTTAAATCTTTTTTATATTTTGCGTATTGATTTTTAATCTCTTGATCACTCGAACCCATGATCTGAATGGCTAGAAGTCCTGCATTATAAGCGCCGTCAACAGCGACTGTGGCTACTGGGATTCCTCTGGGCATTTGAGCTATTGAAAGTAAAGAATCTAAGCCGTTCAATGCCTTTGAACCTATGGGTACGCCGATAACTGGGATTTTTGAAAAAGCGGCCAACATACCTGGCAAATGAGCCGCCCCTCCCGCTCCTGCAATAATCACAGTGACGCCCATCTTCTCCCAACGAGCGACTTCTCGCTCCAGGAGTTGGGGTGTTCTGTGGGCAGAAAGGATTTCCGTTCGAACTGAAATATTAAAGGTCTTTAGGATTTCACTGGCGGCCTTCATCTTCGGAAGGTCAGAGCGACTCCCCATAACGACAATAACACAAGCACTTTTAGTCAAGACCTCTCCCTTAAACGAGAATATTTTCCCGAATGCTTTGAGCCTGCTTAAGAGCCACTTTTACAGATTTTCCGACGGAATTGATATGGCCAAGTTTTCGCCCTTTTGTGTGGCCAATTTTTCCATACCAGTGAATCCAGCTCTCCTTTGCCTGAATTTCATTTTTCAAAGAAATGATAGACGAACTTTCCAAGTCCATATCCTTTCTACCAATAATATTCACCATTGCGGCAGATTTTAAAGGTTCGACATTTCCCAATTTCAACCCCGAAACGGCCCTAATATGTTGTTCAAATTGACTGGTCAGACAAGCATTTTGGGTAACATGCCCTGAATTGTGAACGCGGGGAGCTATTTCGTTTACAAATATTTCTCCGTTCTTCATTAAGAACATCTCAACGGCAAAAACGCCAATCACCTTAAGATGGCGAACGACTTTCAAAGCGATGGATTTTGCCCTCTTGTCTTCCTGATGGGACACTGGCGCCGGGAACAATGTCCAGTTACAAATTCCCTCCTTTTGGACGGTCTCGATGGTCGGATAACAACGAGTTTCGCCAGTTCTTGATCTTGCGACCACAACAGCTAACTCCTTTTTAAACTCCACGAGAGGCTCGGCGTAGCCATTAAAATCGCGCAGATTCACCCTCTTTTGATTTGCGATGAAAGTGCCGCGACCGTCGTATCCAAATCGAGCGGTTTTATATACGACCTTCCCTTTGAATTTCTCATAAGCGTTTTCCACATCCCTAGATTTGGATACCCGAACATAATCTAAGCTTGGAATTTTATACTTTTTCAAAAACTCTTTTTGGCGCAATTTGTCTTGGGCAAACTCAAGGGTCTCGAAAGTGGGGAAAAAATTCTTACCGGCATATTTTCTAAAAATTTTCGAAAAACGCGGCAAATCGATAAATTCATTTTCTATGGTCGCCACATCAACTTGGTCAAAGAATCTCTCTAATACTTCATCGCTTCCGTCATCTATGAGGAACTGAGTGGAGACTTTAAGGGCGCAATCGGTAGTTTTTTGGGCCAAGATAAAGGGCTCTACTCCGAGCCGCCTTGAGGCCGAGGCAAGCATCTGAGCGAGTTGACCACCTCCGATGATCCCCAACTTAAAATTTAAGGTTTTCATTATTTTAAGGGAACACTACAAAGCTTATTGTCTCTTCTTCGCCGTTTTCTTAGCAGAAGAGGGCTTAGCTTTGCTTATTTTGGTTTCTTTTCGTGCAACTTCTTTACCCACAGCTTCTTTTTTTGCCGCTTCTTTTTTCGCAGCCTTAGCTTCTTTACGGGCTTTATTTTTCTCTTTTGTGGCTTCAGACGTCGACTTCCCACCAGCCAGGCTTTTCTCAGCCTTTTTGGCCTTTTTAGTCGTCTCTGCATTCACTTTCTTTAGTTTCGCATCTAGAAATTCGATAAGTGCCATCTCAGCATTATCGCCCGGTCTACGATCCATTCGATAAATTCGGGTATACCCGCCATTTCGGTCTTTAAACCGAGGTGCAAGTTCACTAAAAACTTTGGCCACGGCAATTTGATTAGGAATCCTTGATAAAAGTAATCGGCGATCTGCCAAGGACCCGCGCTTACCCAAGGTGATAGCCTTCTCAGCCCAACGTCTTAGTTCTTTAGCTTTTGCGAGAGTGGTTGAAATACGTTCATTTTCAACTAAACTAACAACCAAATTCCTCATCAACCATACCCTTTGATTATGAGGACGGCTAAAGCTTTGTGTTCTTGCTGAGTGACGCATAAAAATCCTTCTCTAGTTATCTTTTTTTGGCTCGTTTGGGTTCCAGTTCGCCGGAGGCCAACCGTCAAGCTTCATCCCTAAGGACAATCCCATCTCACCTAGTATATCTTTGATTTCATTTAAAGACTTACGTCCAAAGTTTTTAGTTTTCAACATTTCAGCTTCGGTCTTTTGCACAAGCTCGCCGATATATCGTATATTAGCATTTTTCAAACAATTCGCAGAGCGAACCGAAAGCTCTAGGTCATCAACGGATCTGAATAGATGTTCATTCAGAGTAGGTGATGATTTTTCGGCTTCGTCGCTTTCAGGCTCAATAGTTTCATCGAAGTTAATGAAAACCTGAAGCTGTTCCTTCATAATTTTACTTCCCAAACTCAGAGCGTCTTCGGGCTGAATACTTCCGTCTGTCCAAATCTCCATTGTGAGTTTGTCAAAATCTGTACGTTGACCTACACGAGCGTAAGTCACATTATAATTCACCCTACGAACAGGACTGAAAATAGAATCCACGGCAATAAATCCCACGGGTAAATCTAAGCCCTGCTCGTCAGACGGCACGTATCCGCGGCCAAGTCTCACGAGAATTTCAGCGCTAAACTTGCCACCCTTGCCAAGAGTCGCGATATGTTGATCAGGATTTAAAACTTCAACTTGATCGTTAGTTTGAATGTCGGTAGCAGTGATTGGGCCTTCGCTATTTTTTTCAATGCGTAGAGTTTGATTATTAGGGCTATGCATTTTAAATCTGACCTGTTTGAGATTTAAAATGATATCGGTTACGTCTTCAACAACGTCTGGAATCGTACTAAACTCATGAAGGACGCCGTCGAATCGCACCGCAGAGACCGCTGAACCCATCATTGAGCTCAAAAGAATTCGGCGCAAGGAATTACCAATTGTTACACCGTAACCTCTTTCCAAAGGTTTAACGGTGAATTTGCCATAATCGGCAGCCAGAGACTCTTTTTCAATCTCGAAACTCTTGGGACGGATGAGTTCTCTCCAAAATTTATAATAATGTTCCTGCATGTTATCTCTAAGCTCCTTATCTCGAATAATATTCAACGACCATATGCTCTTCAATGGGGAAGGTCACATCGTCTCGACTGGGAATATCTTTAACTGTTCCTTTGAAATCGCCGTGAGATGCATCCAACCATTTTGGAATCTCTCGGCGCTTAACCGATTCTACCGCGGCCAAAACCTTATTTATTTGTCGACTCTTTTCATGGACCTCTATGACATCGCCCTTTCGCACTTCGTGGCTGGGCATATTGGCCTTTTTACCATTCACTTTGAAATGGCCGTGTTTCACAAGGTGACGAGCCTCGGTTCTGCTGCTGGCATAACCTAATAAATAAACGGCATTGTCTAAACGACGTTCAAGTTTCAAAAGAAGCGTTTCGCCGGTTACGCCTTTGGCCTGTTCGGATTCGCTGAAATAGCGACGAAATTGATCTTCCTGAACGCCATATATACGTTTCACCTTTTGCTTTTCACGAAGCTGAAGAGCAAATTCAGAAAACTTCATTCTCGCCTGCCCATGCTGTCCCGGTGGATAGGGCCGGCGTTCAAAACTACATTTATCCGTATAACAACGATCGCCCTTGAGAAATAATTTCATATTCTCTCGACGACATAATCTGCAAACTGAATTCTTAGCGCCCAAAACTTAAACCCTCCTATAGGTTCTTATATACGACGTCGCTTGGAAGGACGGCATCCATTGTGTGGAATTGGTGTAATATCTCGAATAGCTGTTATGCGTAGTCCAGCCGCAGCCAAAGCCCGAAGTGCTGGCTCACGCCCAGCACCCGGTCCCTTAACAAGAACTCCCACAGAACGCATTCCGCACTCTATAGCTTTTCTTGCGGCATCCTCGGCAGCCACTTGCGCAGCAAACGGTGTTCCTTTTCTTGAACCTTTAAATCCTTTGTGGCCACTGCTAGACCAAGCCACCACTGCACCACCTACATCACTGATTGTTACAATTGTATTTCCGAAAGAAGCTTGAATGTGCGCAATTCCAGATTGCACATTCCGTTTGACCTTTTTCTTTTTAACGAGTGGACCTTTTTTTGCCTGATCAGCTTGTTGGGGTTGGGTTGCCATTTCTCAATTCCTCAAAATAAATTATTTAGAAGTTGGAGCCTGTTTCTTATTAGCAATAGTTTTTCTCGGGCCCTTACGGGTACGAGCATTGGTACGACTGCGCTGACCTCTCACTGGCAATCCCTTGCGATGACGAATGCCACGATAACAACCGAGATCCATTAAACGCTTTATATTTAGGGCCACATCTCGGCGAAGATCACCTTCAACTTTATGTTCACGGTCAATCACTTCTCTGATCTTGGCAACATCCACATCAGAGAGAGCGTCTGTACGTTTGGACTCATCAATCCCAGCTTCTTTTAATATTTTTCGAGAATTAGAAACTCCAATTCCAAAAATATATGTAAGACCGATCACTATTCTTTTGTTTCTTGGAAGATCGACACCTGAAATACGAGCCATGACTCAATTACCCCTGACGCTGTTTATGTTTTGGGTTCTCACAAATCACACGTACGACATTTCGACGTTTGATCACTTTACATTTCACACAGATTTTTTTTACGGACGCGCGAACCTTCATTAAAATTTCCTATTCCTACTGAGATCTAAATATTATTCGTCCACGAGTTAAGTCGTAGGGCGAAAGTTCAACCGTTACTTTGTCTCCGGGTAAAATCCTAATATAGTGCATGCGCATTTTACCCGAAATATGTGCAAGAACTTTATGACCATTGGATAGCTCTACCCGAAACATCGCGTTGGGCAAAGGTTCCAAGACTGTGCCCTCAACTTCTATACCTTCTTCTTTTGCCATGAACCTTCTTTGTTTAAATCGCCTGAGTTAAAGTCTTGGGTCTCACAATTTCGCCCTGTCACTTAGAATGACGGGACCCTTTTCGGTCACGGCAATCGTGTGCTCAAAGTGAGCAGCGAGACTACCATCCGTGGTTACTGCTGTCCAGTTGTTTTTCAGCACTTTCACCTTGTAACTTCCAGCAGTTATCATGGGTTCTATGGCCAAAACCATTCCTGGTTCTAGGAGCATTCCCGTGCCCTTTTTTCCATAATTTGGAACCTGAGGATCCTCATGGAGCGCCCGTCCAATTCCATGTCCAACAAAATCCCTTACGACTCCGTATCCGTTACTTTCAGCATGATTCTGTACTGCAAAGCCGATATCCCCTAAGCGATTTCCGGGGACGGCAGCTTCAATTCCTTTATATAAAGATTCTTCAGTGATCTTAATAAGTTTGCTAGCTTCCGGGCTAATCTTGCCGATGGGTACGGTGACCGCCGAATCCCCATACCAGCCATCAATGTGAACTCCAAAATCAAGACCCACGATATCGCCACTCTTTAAAACGCGGTCATCGGGAATCCCATGAACGATTTCTTCGTTTACACTGGCACATAGAACTTTTGGAAACCCGCTATAGCCCTTAAAAGCCGAGACCGCGCCCTTTTTCTTAATAAGCTCTTCGGCTTTACGATCCAAATCATTGGTGGACATTCCTTCTTTGGCCTCTTCGAGGAGGACCTGAAGAATCTCAGCGACAACGCTGGAGGCCGTCTTCATTTTTTCTATTTCTCTAGGAGATTTTATCGTATGCATTGAAATTACAGAACCCCTTGAAGCCGGCTAAAGACATCTTTTGGATCCCCGACTCCATCCACCGAAACAAATCGGTTAGAATTCTTGTAATAGGTTTTCAAGGGCGCCGTATTTTTTTCGTAAACATCAAGCCGGTTTTCAATTACGGCTTCTCTGTCGTCGGCCCGATGCTCAAGTGCTCCGCCGCAAACATCGCAAACTCTGTCGACTCTTGGAGGACGGAGATCCTTATGAAATGTAGTTCCGCATTTTGTACAGACTCGACGCCCAACAAGTCGGCTCTTAAGTAAATCTTTGGGAACCTCTAAAAAAATCGCCTGTCTAAGGGGAGCATTTTCTCTTTCTAAAAGTTCATCTAGAACTTGAGCCTGAGCAGAGGTCCTTGGAAATCCATCGAGAAGGAGACCTCGACCGCCCTTCTTCTTTGTCTCCGCGGCGACTTCTCTTATAAGACCAATCATAACCGTATCGGGCACTAAGTCTCCGGCATCTACAAATTTCTTGGCTTCTACACCCAAAGGCGTCTCATTTTTTATGGCTACCCGAAGAAGGTCTCCAGTACTTACATGATTTAATTTATAATTTTCAACGAGAAGTTGGGACTGAGTCCCCTTGCCCGCGCCCGGGGGACCAAACAAAACAAGGTTCAATAGGAGGCCCTCCGCCCACGGAGCTTCGCTCCCCTCATAAAACCTTCATATTGATGAGTGATCAAATGAGATTGGATCTGTTGGACGGTATCAAGAGCTACTCCCACCAAAATCATAAGACTTGTTCCACCGAAATAAAATTGAACCTTCGCCTGCGAAATAAGTAGACTCGGCAGTATACACACGACACTTAAGTAAATAGCACCGCCCACAGTTATGCGACTTAGAACCCCTTCGATATAGTCAGCCGTACTTTTACCCGCTCTAATTCCGGGAACAAACCCACCATACTTCTTCAAATTGTCGGCCACATCGTCGGGATTAAAAACTATTGCCGTATAGAAAAAGCAAAAGAAGACAATCAAACCAACATAAAAAACGTTATAGAGAACACCGGCAGGACTAATGGCGTCCCGGATATTTTTCATCCATGGTGTATTTATAAACGTCGCTAGGGTTGCCGGAAACATCAAAAGACTTGATGCAAAGATGGGAGGAATAACTCCGCTAAAGTTAATCTTTAGCGGTAAGTGAGTGCTCTGGCCGCCCATCACTTTTCTTCCCGAAACCCTTTGAGAATACTGGATTGGAATCCTCCTCTGACCTACTTCAAGAAAAATAACAACGGCGACAACGACGACCATCAGAGCCAAAATCGCAAGAGCAATGAAAGGGCTCATTTCTCCGGATTTTATAAGTTCGATAGAATTGAAAAACCCCCGAGGTAAACCCGCAATGATACCGGAGAAAATAATAATACTCGTACCATTACCGATCCCTCGTTCGGTCATTTGCTCGCCGAGCCACATTATAAAACAAGAACCCGCTGTCAAAGTGATAATGGTCATCAATTTGAAGGGGATCCCTCCCACACTTGCTCCTAAAACCAGAGGGTCCCCTGCGGGACTGGTCGAATTTTGAAGGTAGGTGGAAATTCCGTAGCCTTGAATAATACAAAGGAGAACCGTGCCATAACGGGTGTATTGGGAGATCTTTTTTCTCCCCTGTTCGCCCTCTTTATTAAGAGCCTCTAAGTAAGGAAAAACAGCCGTTAAGAGCTGAAAAATAATGGAGCTTGAAATATAGGGCATAATCCCAAGAGCGAAAACAGAGAGCCTTTGCAGTGCTCCTCCGCTAAAGAGATTAAACATTCCAAAAATCCCACTGCTCTGAGCGTTGAAAAACGCCTGGAGAGCCACACCGTTGACCCCTGGGGTCGGAACATGGGTCCCTAAGCGGTACACAGCTATCATCGTAATTGTGAATAAAATTCGTTTTCTTAGTTCAGGAATTTTTGCAAGACCTTCGATAGCCACTGTTATTTGATCTCCTCGATCGTGCCTCCGGCAGACTGAATCCCCTGACGAGCACGGTCGCTAAATTTATGGGCCTTCACGGTGAGTTTTTTGGTCAGTTTGCCTCGGCCTAAAATTTTGACGGAATGACCGGGTTTGGTCAACCCTACTTCGGCCAATAATTCTGGAGAAACAACCCCATCGAACCTCGCTAACTGATCAAGATTAACCGCTGAATATTCGACGCGGAAAATATTTGTAAATCCATATTTGGGTAAGCGACGATGCAAAGGCATTTGTCCGCCCTCATATCCTCTGGCCACGGACCCACCGGTCCGAGCTTTCTTCCCTTTGTGACCTTTAGTCGAAGTCTTACCATGACCTGAACCAGGGCCACGACCAATTCTCTTATTTTTCTTTGTCGCGCCGCGAAGAACGGGTAAGCGAGCCAAAATACTCATGAAACATTACCTTTCTGAACTTCAACTAGATGTTGGATTCGGAATATCATCCCGCGGTTTGAAGGGTTGTCTTTAACAACTACTTTAGAGTTAACACCTCTAAGACCTAAACCCTTCACCGTAGCGCGCTGCCTCGGATTACTGCCGATTAAGCTTCTCACTAATTTTACTGTAAATGTTTTGTTTGCCATAAATCTTCTCTTCTATTTGACCGTTACGCCAAAGCACCACGGAGTTTTTCTACTGCTTCTTTAGTACTTAACTCTTTAAGTCCCGCAAGAGTAGCGCGGACAACATTATGGGGGTTGCTCGTTCCAATGCATTTAGTAAGAATGTTTCTCACGCCTACGGATTCTAAAACGGCGCGCACAGCCCCCCCGGCAATAACACCGGTTCCATCACCTGCGGGTTTCAATAAAACCTGGCTGGCCCCGAACTGACCAAGAACTTCATGGGGGATCCCTCCACCACTCACCGAAACGTGGGTCAAGTTTTTTCTCGCTTGACGACTTGCCTTACCAATAGCTTCTGGAACTTCATTAGCTTTGCCTAGGCCAACGCCCACAGTACCGTTACCATTGCCAATCACGACAAGGGCTGAGAAAGAGAACCTGCGCCCTCCTTTTACAACCTTGGCAACTCGGTTAATACAAACCACTCGTTCTTCGAATTCGGAATTTTGTTCCGTCATTTTATCTCCAGCAGGTTAAAATTTCAGTCCAGCTTCGCGAGCTGAATCTGCAAGTTCTTTAATTTTACCGTGGTAACGATATCCATTACGGTCAAAAACCACGTTTACAATATTCTTTTCCTTGGCTCGTTTGGCAAGCAAGGCTCCTACTTTTTTCGCGCTTTCTCGATTACTACAGCTGCCATCCAAGTCCTTTTCAACCGTCGAACACGCCACTAAAGTGCGGCCCACAGTATCGTCGATAAGCTGTGCGTAAATATGATAAAGGCTTTTAAAAACCGTAAGACGAGGACGCTCTGTTGTCCCTTCAATATCCTTTCGAATACGCATTTTCTTTTTAAAACGCGAAACCCGTCTCTTAGCGGTTTTATTTCTATATTTGATCGCCATCTTCTACCTCACTTACTCACGGACTTGCCGGCTTTACGACGAACAACTTCAGTTTCGTATTTCACGCCTTTGCCCTGATATGGTTCTGGTTCTTTAAAGCCCCGAATCTTGGCAGCGACCAGTCCTACAATATTTCGATCAGCACCACTGACTATAACCCTTGTGTTTTTTTCCACTTTGATGTCAATTCCAGAGGGAATTTCAAAATCAATCTGATGTGTAAACCCCAAATTGAGTTCAAGCTTCTTTCCCGCCACATTAGCCTTATAGCCAACGCCATTGATGTCGAGAATTTTAGTAAAACCTCGAGTCACTCCAACCACAGCATTTTGAATCAATGCTCGATACAAACCGTGTAGCGCCCTAACATTTTTATGGTCACTCGTTCTCGTCAGAGTAACCATACCGGGTTCCACCTTAGGCTTTATCTCTGGGTTCAGCTTATAACTCAGGGACACCTTTGGACCTTTAACAGTAACTAAGTTCCCCGCACCTAAGGTGACTTGGACCTCTTTTTCAAAATGAACAGGCATCTTTCCTATACGTGACATAGAACTCACCAAACTGAGCAGATAAACTCTCCGCCCATCCTTTTTTCTTTTGCTTGCTCACCGGACATTATGCCCTGACTTGTAGAGACTATAGCCACTCCAAAACCCGTTCGCACTTGGGGTATTTTTTCAGCCTTAATGTATTTTCTAAGGCCGGGTCGGCTCTCTCTTTTCAGATATTTTACGGCGGGATTACCTTCCGCATCGTACTTAAGATAAACCCGCATCATGCCCTGTTTATTGTCTTTAACAACTCGCAAATTCTTAATAAACCCCAGCTCCTTTAGAACTTGGGCGATGCCTTCTTTTACTTTGCTATGGGGAATATCGACCTTCTCGTGAGAAGCGCGACTTCCATTTCTAATTCTAGTGAGCAGGTCAGCTATGGGGTCCATTCTTTTCTCCGTTTTTTGGCGTACCACCTTTTGACAAATCTTAAATCTCCAAGGAGGCCGTACCAGTTTAGGCGTTCAAGCCTGAATATATATTACCAGCTAGATTTAATAACACCGGGCAATAAGCCATTGGAGGCTGACTTGCGAAAGCAAAGCCTACACATTGCAAACTTTCTTAAAAATGCCCTCGGCCTCCCGCAAATGGGGCACCGGTTGTATTTTCTAGTAGAAAATTTCGGTTTAAGCTTGGCTTTTGCCATCAATGTTTTTTTGGACATTCACTCTCCTTAAATTATTTTCTAAACGGCATTCCAAAGGCCGTCAGCAGGGCTCTACTCTCTTCATCATTTCCAGCCGTTGTACAAATCGTGACGGCCAATCCTCGGACTTTATCAATTTTATCGTAGTTCACTTCTGGAAAAACAATTTGCTCTTTAATTCCACAGGAGTAGTTCCCGCGGCCATCAAAACTATTTCCACTAAGCCCTTTAAAATCTCGCACTCGTGGAAGGCCAATATTTATAAGTCTCTCCAAAAAGTCATACATTTTTCCATGGCGCAACGTAACCGAGGCACCAATGGGCATTCCCTGTCGTAGCTTGAAGTTCGAAATGGACTTCTTAGCTCGACGAATCACAGGCTTTTGGCCCGCGATAGCCATGAGTTCGGACGCGGCTGTATCTAGAACCTTTGGATTTTGGGTGGCTTCTGAAGTCGATAGGTTCAAGACAATCTTTGAAAGCCTGGGAACCTGCATTGAGCTCTTATATTTAAACTGCGCCATCATTTCAGGGATAATTTTCTTTTGATAAGTCTCTTTGATACTCACTTCTTGGCTCCTGATTTCTTAGCTTTTGCCGTTCCGGAAGATTTTTTGGGCGAAGCACCGGAAGCCTTCGCCTCTACACCCCCTGAACCTCTAGGGTTTTCTCTCAACCACCTAGCGAATCTCATAGGCTTCCCCGTCTTTGAAGAAACCGGTAAAATCTTACTTACATGTAGAGGAGCCTCTTTTTCAATAATCCCGCCTTGAGGCTCAGCTTGGGTCGGTTTTGTATGACGCTTCACGACATTGATTTTTTCGATCACAACCCTATTTTTGTCCTTTAAAAGACGCAATACCTTTCCAGTTTTACCCTTGTACTTACCCGAGATCACCATCACGGTGTCGTTTCTCTTATATCGAGGGCAATTATCTGGGACTAACTCTTTCATTTCTCTTCTACCTCTTTAAAGATACTATTCTTCCCTTGTTCTAAATGACTTCAGGGGCAAGGGATATAATTTTAACAAATTGTTTCGCTCTCAACTCCCGCGCCACGGGACCAAAAATTCGGGTGCCTATAGGCTCAAGTTGAGCGTTAATAAGAACCGCTGAATTATCATCGAAGGCAATATAGCTGCCGTCCACTCTCTTTGTTTTCGACACGGTCCTTACGATAACAGCCTTGTGAACTTCGCCCTTTTTGACTTTCGCATTAGGGATCGCCGTTTTTACAGAGACAACGATGACATCACCAATCTGAGCTGATCTACGTCCGCTTCCACCCAAAACCTTAACGCAAAAAACTTCTTTGGCTCCTGAATTATCGGCGACCTGAAGTCTGGTTTGTTGTTGAATCATTTCTTACTCCTGTCCCACTGTTGGGGCTATCAAGGTGGGATCAGCTTTTTCTAAGATCTTGACCAGCTTCCAACGCTTCGTTTTGCTTAACGGATGTGTTTCATAAATTAATACTCGATCCCCAAGACTGGCTTCTTCCTTTTCATCATGAGCCTTAAATTTGCTCGTACGATTCAAGAATTTCTTGTATTTGGGGTGCATAACCCGACCGGCGACGGACACTGTTATCGTTTTGGACATTTTGTCACTAGTGACGACGCCCACTTTTTCTTTACGCACGGCTCTTTTTGGGGTTTGTTTCTCTAGTCCTACAGTATTTGGCATAATCCCTTACCTGCTCACTTTTTCAGTAATAATTGTTTTAACTCGGGCCAGTAGACGTCTTACTTCTCTGATCTTTGAAGTATTTTCTAGAGATCCAGAAATATTTTGAACTCGAGTATTAAAAAGTTCCTCAGTCAATTCTTTGGCCCTTTTTCTTAAATCTTCGAGAGTGAATCCTCTCAACTCTTTTGCTTCCATTAAGTCCTCGCAATAATTCTAGTCTTTACGGGCAACTTATGAGCCGCCAAACGCAAAGCCTCATCAGCAATTTGGGGAGTAACACCTTCCATTTCATAGAGGACGCGACCTGGCTGTATCACCGCCACCCATTCTTCCACGTTCCCCTTACCGCTACCCATTCGAGTTTCCGCAGGTTTCTTCGTTAAAGACTTATCAGGGAATATGCGAATCCAAATCTTGCCTCCGCGTTTGATAAAACGCGAAACGGCAATACGAGCAGCCTCAATTTGGCGAGAAGTTAAAAACCCACACTCAGTCGCTTGCAAGGCAAAATCACCAAAAGCAAGATCATTGCCTCGGCTGGCTGTATTCTTCATTCGCCCCTTATGTCGTTTTCTATACTTTACTTTCTTAGGACTTAGCACGCTGTGCCTCCGATTGTTCTTTCGCTGTCAAAATATCGCCCTTGTACACCCAAGTTTTTACCCCGATAAGGCCATAGGTGGTGAGAGCCTCTGCAGTGCCATAATCTATGTCTGCTCGAATGGTATGAAGAGGGACGCTTTTTTCGTTATACCATTCACGTCGGGCAATATCGGCACCATCAAGACGACCGGATACGGCTATTTTGATTCCCTTAACTCCTAACCGAATCGCAGCTTGAATAGATTTCTTCATAGCTCTTCGAAAAGAAATCCGTTTTTCTAACTGGAGAGCAATATTTTCTGCAATGAGAGTGGCATCAATTTCTGCCTTACGGACCTCTTGAATATTCAAAAAAACTTCGTTCTTAGTTAATTTTTGTACTTCGGCCTTCAAAGCATCAATTCCAGTACCTTTTTTTCCTATAACAACGCCGGGTCTAGCCGTAAGGATATTGATCTTAATCTTACTGGCCGCACGCTCGATTTCAATTTTGCTTACCCCCGCATGATCGAGCTTTTGCTTGAGATACTTTCGAAGTCTGAAGTCTTCATGAATCAAATTGGCATAATCTTTTTTCGCATACCAACGTGAATCCCAGTTTTTATTTATACCTACTCTAAATCCAATTGGGTTTACTTTTTGTCCCATTTTCTAATTTCCTACCGTTCTTCAAGAACAAGGTTAACGTGACTTGTCTTCTTTTTAATTTCACTGGCTCGGCCCATGGCTCGAGGCATATATCGTTTTAAAGTTGGACCTTGATCGACAGAGATATGTTTCACGAAAAGAGTATCCACATCGATCGTCTTTTTTTGGTCCGCATTAGCGACCGCCGATTGCAACAGTTTCTTGATGATGGGCGCTGATTTCTTGTTGGTGAAACTCAAGATCTGAATAGCTTCATTCACATCTTTCCCACGAACGAGATCCACCACAAGACGAATCTTTCTGGGAGCCATACGCGTATATTTTAAACTCGCTTTAACCGACATTTATCTTAACCTTCTTTCGTCGCTTCTTTGGCTTTCTTTTCTGCAGTAGAGTGTCCAAAGAATGTTCGAGTAGGTGAAAACTCACCGTATTTATGCCCAATCATATTTTCGGTGACGTAAACAGGAACAAACTTCTTCCCGTTATGGACCGCAAAAGTTAAACCTACGGCTTCTGGGACAATCGTTGATCGCCGCGACCAAATTTTTATAACTTTTTTGTCTCCCGTCTCTTTGGCTTTCGCCACTTTTTTTACGAGATGTTCATCAACAAAAGGACCTTTTTTTACAGAACGAGCCATACTTTCCTCTTTTACTTGCTACGTCGTTTTACAATGAAACGATTCGTGCGTTTATTGTGTCTTGTCTTATAGCCTTTACACGGCACGGCCCAGGGAGTCATAGGATGATTTCCCTTTCCCCGACCTTCGCCACCACCCATGGGATGATCGACGGGGTTCATTGCCGTACCCCGCACTGTCGGTCGAATGCCCAGCCAACGTTGCCTACCCGCTTTACCAATGGTGATATTTTCGTGGTCAGCATTACCAACTTGCCCTATTGTGGCGTAACACTCCGTCAGAATAAATCTTGTTTCACCACTGGGGAGCCGAACTTGACTATATTGGCCTTCTTTAGCCACTAAAGTCGCCATGGCTCCAGCCCCCTTGGCAATTTGTCCACCCTTTCCTGGTCGGATTTCTATGTTGTGGATGGTCGTCCCAACTGGAATCGCAGAAATGGGCAGAGCGTTTCCCGGTTTAATATCAGCCTTTGCGCTGGCTAAAATCTCTTGGCCCACCTCAAGTCCTACGGGGCACAAGATATAAGCTTTTTCGCCATCTTTATAAACGATCAACGCGATTCGTGATGTGCGATTGGGATCGTATTCTATAGCAATGACCTTCGCAGAAATTTCTCGTTTTGCTCTCTTGAAATCTATGACTCGATACCGACGCTTGTGCCCACCACCAATATGTCGAGTCGTAATAAATCCGAAATTATTTCGAGCGCCAGTTCGACGTAGTGGACCAAGAAGCGATTTTTCCGGGTGATCCTTGGTTATTTCACTGAAATCAGAGCTCGTTATAAATCTTCGGCTATGGGAAGTAGGTTTAAAAGTACGAATTCCCATTTTTAAGCTCCCTCAAAAATCTTAATTTTTTGGCCGTCGGCAAGACGAACCAAAGCTTTTTTGAAATAATTAATTTTACTCACGTAGCGTCCCATTCGATGCTGACGGCCTCGACAGTTTAAAGTATGCACGTCAATAACCTTAACGTGGAACGCTGTTTCGACGGCTTTAGCAATTTGAGTTTTATTTGCCTTTTCTGCGACCTCAAAAGCATAGACATTGCCTTGAAGATGGTTGGTGTTTTTCTCCGTAATGAGCGGCCTTTTTAAAATATTGAGACTAGCTGACATGGTTTTCTCCTAATCTTTCCAGGAGCGTATTGACAGCGGCTTTCGAAACTATGCAGCCATCGTATTTTAATAAATCAAAAACATTTAAACCTTGAACGGCAACGAATTTGTATTTTTCCAAGTTGTGGGCTGCACGTTTAAGATTCGTATTTGCAGCATCGTCAACAATAAGGGATTTTTCGGTTCCAAACTTCTTTAAGGTGGAGTGTAAGTTCTTAGTTTTACCATCGCACTCTAGAGAATCCACGACCCAGAGCCGTCCCTCAGCCATAAGATAACTTAAAGCCGTCCTCAATCCCGCCTTCTTCATTTGTTTAGGCAAAGTGTAAGAGTAGTCTCGCGGTTGCGGACCAAAGGCAGTTCCACCGCCAGGCATAAGTGGAGAGCGATTAGACCCTTGACGGGCTTCGCCGGTTCCTTTTTGTTTGAAAGGTTTTTTTCCCCCACCGCGGACAAGGCCTTTAGTCTTGGTAGCGACAGTTCCCGCACGACGACAGGCCAACTGCCACCGAACCACACCCTGCATAATATCGGGCCTTACTTCAGCCTTAAATACTTCTTCGGGAACTTCCAAACTCCCCACTTCTTTTTTATTCAAATCTAAAACTGGAACGCTTAACATATTTTTATTCCTACTTGTTACGAAAGCTTAACCTGCAACCTGTTTTGTCAACCGAACTAAAGCATTTCGGCCACCAGGCACAGGCCCGGAAAGCAAAATCACTTTATCGTCATAGTAAACGTCAATGACTTTCAAATTTCTAATCGTAGTCGTTTCATCACCTAAATGCCCGGGGAAGTGCTTCCCTTTCATGATCCGACCCGGCCATGTTCTGTTACCAGAAGAACCAGGTTGTCGATGAAAGGTTGATCCGTGAGCCCCGGGACCGCCACCGGCATTCCACCGCTTTACAGAGCCAGCAAAACCTTTTCCTTTGGACGTCGATGTCGCCTTGACGGCATCTCCCTTTTTTAAGCTCTCAAGGGATATATGGGCTCCGACCGCGGCCCCTTCCGGTAGCTTTTGCCTTACTTCGCGTACAAAATAAGCTCCCGCTTTAAACCCGGCTTTCTTCAAAGTATTCTGCTGGGCTTTTGGAGATCTTGTGGGTTTACGAGGACGACAAGCCATCTGGACGGCTTCGTACCCATCATTTGCCGCAGTTTTAACCTGAGAAACCGTCCAAGGTTCATATTGGAGAACCGTACAAGGAACCATTTCGCCTTTTTCATTTATGACTTGGGTCATCCCCAATTTAAAAGCGTAAAGAGACTCAACATTAACAGAGTTGGTCTTGTTAGCAGGTTCATGTCCTTTTACTTCTTCAGTCTTTTTCTCTTCTGACATTTTTCTCTTTCCTAAACAACTGACAATTTGATTTCGACATCCACTCCGGCCGACAAATCAAGCTTCATTAAATGATCAACCGTTTGTTGGGTGGGTTCTAAAATATCGAGAAGCCTCTTATGAGTCCGAATCTCGAATTGCTCACGGGACTTTTTATCAACGTGAGGAGAGCGAAGCACAGTATAGCGATTCACAGCCGTTGGCAGTGGAATCGGTCCTGCGACTCGTGCGCCCGTTCGTTTAGCCGTGTCTACAATTTCTCGAGTCGATTGATCTAAAAGTCTGTGATCAAAAGCTCTGAGACGAATTCGGATCTTTTGGCTCTGCATTTTTTTCTTCCTTTACTCTATAATCTCAGCGACGACACCGGCACCCACTGTTTTACCACCCTCTCGAATGGCAAATCGTAGCTCCTTTTCCATCGCTATCGGCGTGATCAGCTCCACCGATATACTCACTCGATCCCCAGGCATGACCATCTCAGTTCCTTCCTTTAACGTACACACTCCCGTCACATCCGTCGTCCTAAAATAAAACTGCGGTCGGTAACCGTTAAAAAATGGCGTGTGCCTTCCTCCTTCTTCCTTGGTCAATATATACGCCTCAGCCTTAAACTTCTTATGGGGCGATATCGATCCAGGCGCACACAACACCTGACCTCGCTCCACTTCCTCTTTCTTTGTTCCTCTTAACAACGCTCCTATATTGTCTCCTGCTTCCCCGTAATCAAGAAGCTTTCTAAACATCTCCACTCCCGTCACCGTCGTCTTCACCGTAGGCCTTAAACCCACTATCTCCACTTCCTCATTGATCTTTATTACCCCTCTCTCCACTCTCCCCGTCACCACTGTCCCTCGACCTGAAATCGAGAACACATCCTCTACGGGCATTAAGAAAGGTTTATCCTTCTGACGCACAGGCTGCGGTATATAACTATCCACAGCCTCCATAAGCTTATGTATTGCTCCTGCTCCTATATCCCCTTTATCCCCTTCTAGGGCCTTCAATGCAGATCCTTTTACTATCGGTATCTGATCTCCAGGGTACTCATACTTACTTAAAAGCTCTCTCACCTCTAACTCAACTAAATCTAAGAGCTCTTTATCATCCACCATATCAGCCTTGTTCATAAACACCACTAACGCAGGAACACCAACTTGCCGCGCTAGCAATATATGCTCTCTTGTCTGTGGCATCGGTCCATCCGCTGCTGACACCACCAAAATAGCCCCGTCCATCTGCGCTGCACCCGTTATCATGTTCTTGACATAATCCGCATGACCAGGGCAGTCCACGTGCGCATAGTGCCTCTTTGACGTCTCATACTCAACATGCGCTGTCGCTATCGTGATCCCCCGCTCCCTCTCCTCGGGCGCCTTATCTATCTGATCGTAAGCTAAAAACTTCGCTCCACCCGTCTCAGCCAATACCTTCGTTATCGCCGCCGTCAGTGTCGTCTTCCCATGATCTACGTGCCCTATCGTTCCAATATTGCAGTGGGGCTTCTTACGCTCAAATTTCTCTTTAGCCATATTTTCTTTTCTCTCCTCAGAGTTTTTATCTCGAGATTTTCATCTCAATTAATTTTGTTTACCTGGTAGCTTTCGAAATAATTTCCGCCGACACGTTCGGAGGAATTTGCAAGTAATGGGTAAATTCCATCGAGTAACTTGCCCTTCCCTGACTCATCGAACGAAGATCAGTCGAATAACCGAACATTTGTGCAAGGGGAACTTCCGCAGAAATAACTTGGGTCGAATGCCTTGCAGTCATATTCAAAATTTTTCCACGACGTGAATTCAGATCTCCAATTATACTTCCCATAAATTCCTCGGGAGTAAGAACCTCCACTTTCATGATCGGTTCAAGAAGAACTGGATTAGCTTTTTTTACGCCGTCTTTAAATCCGATGGAACCTGCGATTTTAAAAGCCATTTCGCTTGAGTCGACATCGTGATAGCTACCGTCAAATAGAGTCACTTTTACATCAACTATAGGGTAGCCTGCAAGCACTCCGTTCTCACAAGCCTCTTTTATTCCGCGATCTACCGGAGTGATGAATTCTTTCGGAATTGCCCCTCCAACAACTTTGTTCACAAATTCGTACCCATGACCAGCGGTATTGGGTTCAATTTCAAGCCAAACATGACCGTACTGACCTTTGCCACCGGACTGACGAACGAATTTTCCCTCGGATTGGATCTTCTTGGTAATAGTTTCACGGTAAGCCACCTGGGGCTTACCTACATTGGCTTCTACCTTAAATTCCCGCTTGAGACGGTCAATTATAATTTCAAGATGGAGCTCTCCCATCCCAGAAAGGATCGTTTGGCCCGTATCTGGATCAACCTTCATTCTAAAGGAGGGGTCTTCAATGGCTAATTTTTGAAGACTAAGACCAAGCTTTTCTTGATCTGCTGTGGTTTTCGCCTCAACAGCCACGCTGATAACGGGTTCTGGAAACTGAATAGCCTCTAGTAAAATAGGATGGTCTTTGTCACAAAGGGTATCCCCAGTCGTGGTATGTTTAAGCCCTACGGCCGCGGCGATATCCCCCGCTTTGACATCTTTAATTTCTTCCCTTTGATTGGCGTGCATTCTTAAAAGACGACCAACCCTTTCGTTTTTACCTTTTGTTGCGTTATGAATGTAGCTTCCTGCACTGATTCCGCCTGAATAGACTCGAAAATAAGTCAACTGCCCCACATATGGATCTGTCATAATCTTAAATGCCAATGCGCTAAAAGGAGCCTTGAAGTCAGTTTTTCGAGATATTTCCTTGTCATGATTTTCAACTTCAACGCCTTTAACGTCGGGAATATCTAAAGGACTGGGGAGGTAATCAACAACGGCATCTAGCATCGGTTGAACACCCTTGTTTTTAAAAGCCGCCCCACAGAGGACAGGGACTCCTTTTAGTCCAATGGTACCCTTGCGCAAGGCTTTCTTAATTTCTGATACTTCGATAGGCCGACCCTCCAGGAATTTTTCCGTTAAAGCCTCGTCAAAATCAGCCACATGCTCTATGAGATAACTTCTCAGTTCTTCAGCCTCTTCTTTGAGCTCAGAGGGAATGTCAACAATCTTAAATTTAGCCCCGAGAGTGTCTTCCTCCCAGATTGTGGCTTTCATAGTGATCAGGTCGACAACCCCTTTGAAATTTTCTTCGGTTCCCACGGGCATTTGTATCGGGATGGGATTGGCATTTAATTTATTTTTTATGGATTGCCAGCTCATCGTAAAATCGGCCCCTATTCGGTCCATCTTATTTACAAACGCTATTCTCGGAACTTCATACTTATCGGCCTGCCGCCACACCGTCTCAGATTGAGGTTCGACGCCATTAACGGCATCAAATACGCAGACGGCTCCATCAAGAACCCGAAGAGACCTCTCCACCTCAATGGTGAAATCAACGTGCCCGGGAGTATCGATAATGTTTATTCGATGGTCATTCCAACCACAGCTCGTGGCCGCGGAAGTAATGGTGATTCCCCTCTCTTGTTCTTGGGGCATCCAATCCATGGTGGCAGCACCATCATGGACTTCGCCTATTTTATAATTAACTCCGGTGTAATAGAGAATGCGCTCGGTTGTTGTGGTTTTGCCTGCGTCTATGTGGGCCATTATCCCAATGTTGCGGGTGAATTTAAGATCCTCGGTCTTTTGAGGCTGTTCGGCGGCATCCATTTCCTACCATCGATAATGGGCAAAGGCTTTATTTGCTTCAGCCATCTTATGGACATCTTCGCGTTTCTTAATTGTAGCTCCGCGATTATTGAAGGCATCAAAGACTTCTACAGCCAGTCGATCCTTCATGGTTTTTTCTGTACGCTCAGCAGCGTAAGTCACAAGCCAACGAATGGCCAAAGCCTGACGACGACTAGGTCTAACTTCGACGGGAACTTGGTAAGTGGATCCACCCACTCTGCGGCTTTTTACTTCAACAACTGGTTTACAATTTTCAATGGCTTTTTTCAAAACTCCAAGGGGGTCTTCTGCGGGAATCTTCTTTTTTAATTCATCAATGCAGCCATAGATAATAGATTCGGCAACGGATTTCTTCCCCGAGATCATCAAGGTGTTAATAAATTTAGAGACCACAACATCTCTAAATACTGGGTCAGGAAGAACTTCTCTTTTCACAACTACATTTTTCTTACGAGGCATTTAAAATCTGCTCCTTTACGTTGCTGCTTTTGGACGTTTTGTTCCGTATTTGGACCTTCCGTTTTTTCGGTCGGCAACACCTTGGGTGTCTAATGTTCCGCGAATTATATGATAACGAACTCCTGGCAAATCTTTAACCCGTCCCCCACGAATGAGAACAACGCTATGCTCTTGAAGATTATGGCCAACACCCGGAATATAGGATGTGACTTCATACCCATTTGTCAGACGCACTCTTGCCACTTTTCGAAGAGCTGAATTGGGTTTCTTTGGAGTCGTGGTATAAACCCTAACGCAAACACCACGCTTTTGAGGTGACCCTTGGAGTGCAGGAGAGGCTGTTTTTCTTTTTTGTTTTTGCCTTTCTCGGCGAATCAGTTGGTTAATCGTTGGCATTTCAATTCCTTGCAATTACAAGTTATTTTAAAATAAGCACCATTGCATTTAGGCGTAGAAAACTCTTATCGCGCTACTTGCGAAGCTCGCATTATATGTTTTTTAGACGTCAGGTCAAGCACTTAGACTGCAATTTTTGGATTTAATTGCAAGAATTCCAGGCGGAAGACGTAATATTGCCGTGCCCATCGTCGATAGAGCAAAACACGACTCGGGAGGCCGTGCCAATTTAGTCCCTCCTAAACTGAGGGGCCCACCTTTGGTAAATACACAATAAATGTAGATCCCCCACCCAGTTCGCTTTCAACTTCAAGCCTCCCGGAATGGGCATCTACGATCCCTTTGGAGATATAAAGACCAAGGCCAAGCCCACTTATATTATGCCTAGAAACGGCCCTCTCGAATCGATTAAAGATTCGTTTTAAATCGACATCAGCAATTCCCACGCCGTCATCTTTTACAGAAAAAATGATGTGCTCAGCCGAGTCACTCGCTCTGATTTCAATGGGTTTATTTTCACCATACTTAATGGCGTTGGTTAGCAGGTTCTCTAAGACCTGCTCTATCCTATATCGATCAGCATGAAGAACAAGACTTCCGGGGAGATCAAAAACAAATGATACGCCTGAACCCTTGATCTGGAATTCTAAAAGGCCTGTAACGTCTCTGATAAGTTCGACGAGATCAAAGCTTTGTTTTTCAATCTGCAGGTTCCCCGAGGAGATTTTTGAAACATCCAACATCATCTCCACCAATTTCGTTAGGCGATCGATTTGCTTATCCAGAAGAATCACAAATTTACTCATCCTCCCATCACCCAGAGTTTTTCCCCGACTCAATTCCCTTTCCAAATACTGAGATTGAATTTTAAGAGAGGTGAGAGGCGTCTTTAATTCGTGAGAGGCTATAGAGATAAACTCATCCCTCAGTCTGATACTTTCAAACATCGCACCAGCCAAAACCCGTTCTCGCTCGGCACGCTTTCGGTCGCCAATTTTTTGAACTGTCACAAGTCTCGCAGGACGACCATCATACTTGAAATCCTTACCCCGAACCTCGATTTCAAACTCTTCACCGCTTCTCGTGATCCCTTTTGTTTCTAAGGCGGTGTGGTACCCACGTTTAATCTCTCCTGCTATACGCTCTCTCTCTGTCGGATGGATAATGCAAAGGTAATGAGCGTCAATAATCTGAGCTCGGGTATATCCGAACATTTCTAATAATGAATCGTTAACATTTTGAATAGTTTGATTTTGGTGGACAAGGACTCCTTCAAACGTGGAATTAAATAAAAGTTGAAATCTGCTGTGAGCCTCAGCGAGCCCCAGGAGGGCAGAATGACGCCCACGAAGGCCAATATTAGCTTGCAAAATTATTGTGACAAGACCTGGAAAATAAATTGATTTTGCTAACGCTGGAAGAGTTGAAACTAAGATCCCCGATAAAGTGAGAACAAAAAGCGAATACCAAAATAAAGCTGTGCTTGAATAGAGGAGAAGACTAACGGCCATAACCGTAACGTACGATCCGATGATCCAATTTAAGTCACCATCATTTTTCAAGAAAAGGTAGTAGTAATGAAAGGTGATGAGCCAAGAAGCTACGATAAAGAGAAAGTGAAAATTCCTTTTAGCCCAGTCACTAAAAAAACTACTGACCCAGAAGACCAAGCAGACTCCCACCACCGCCAATCGACCAGGTAAGGGGTTAAAAGCCTGAGGGAAAAGGAAATGGACAGCCATCCACCAGAAAAGGTAGACCGACCCTGCTACGAGAAGCAGGAATCGATAATGTCCTAGCTCTTTATCCGTGGTCTTCAATCCTCATCCTCTGAAATAAAACCGCCAGGTCTCCCTGGCGGTTGGTATTATACTCTTAGAATTTCAAAGAACCTTACTTATCCTTGGGCTGGTAAACTTTCTACGGGAGCCGCAACCGGAAGCTGGATCGCCTCTTCTTGCGCTACTTCTTCCATAGCCACCTTCCAACGTTTATAAACTGGCAAACCAGTTCCCGCAGGAATTAAGCGCCCCATAATAACGTTTTCTTTAAGACCCCTGAGATAGTCAACTCGCCCAGAGATACTCGCTTCCGTAAGAACTTTCGTCGTCTCTTGGAAGGACGCCGCAGAAATGAAGCTCTCCGTACTCAGCGATGCTTTTGTGATCCCAAGAAGGAGCGGTTCTGCAGTTGCTGGTTTTCCACCTTTTTGTTTTACGGCTTCATTCTCCAATTCGAAAATTGTTTTTTCAACATTTTCGCCGCCCAGGAAATCAGTATCGCCGGCATCCAGGATTTTCACTCGACGTAACATTTGCCGCACAATGACTTCAATATGCTTGTCGTTAATGTTAACCCCCTGGAGACGATACACTTCTTGCACTTCGTCCACAAGGTACTTGGCAAGCTCTTTGTCTCCCAGCACTTTCAAAATATCGTGAGGATTGGAGCTACCATCCATTAGAGGTTCTCCAGCGCGAACAAACTCGCCTTCTCGAACTCCAATGTGCTTTCCTTTGGGAATGAGGTATTCTTTTTGCTCTCCAATTTCAGGAGTTATGATCACCCGCTGCTTACCCTTAAGGTCTTTCCCGAAACCCACGTAACCATCAATTTCGCTGATGATGGCCGTTTCTTTTGGTTTACGAGCTTCGAAGAGCTCCGCAACTCTGGGGAGACCGCCGGTGATATCCTTGGTTTTGGTGGTCTCTCTGTGAATCTTGGCAATGGTATCTCCAGCGTGAACTTCGTCACCATCTAAAACAAGAATGTTAGCTCCCACCGGTAAGCTGTACCTGGCGGGGAGATCTCGGTGGGGAAGTTTTAAAGGATTACCACTCTTGTCATTAATAATAACAGCAGGTCTCGCTTCAGCGTCTTTAGACTCAACAATAACTTTACGCGCAAAGCCCGTAATATTATCGAGTTGCTCTTGCATGGTCACACCTTCTTCGATATCGTGGAAACGAATGGTTCCAGTCACCTCAGAAATGATGGGATTTGAATAAGGATCCCACTCAGCCATTGTATCGCCTTTTTTAACGGTCTGCCCTTCTCCGAAAGCTATGGTAGCCCCATAAACAATGCTGTGTTTTTCCCTTTCTCGACCATTCACGTCCAGAATCGCAATCTCTCCATTGCGATTCATAACAGTGAGTTTGCCGTCTTTATTCTTAACGGTGGTCAAGTTATGGAATTTTAACGTTCCGTCATGTCTTGCCTCTAACACGCTCTGCTCGACGCTTCGTGTGGCGGTACCACCGAAGTGGAATGTTTGCATTGTCAATTGGGTTCCCGGCTCACCAATAGATTGAGCCGCGATAATTCCTACAGCCTCGCCTAAGTTAACGGTATTACCTCGAGCCAGATCGCGGCCGTAGCACTTAATGCATGTTCCTCGTTTGCTACGACAAGTGAGAACAGATCTGATTTTTACTTTCTCAATCCCCGCCTCATCTAGCGCTTTAAGGTGATCCTCACCGATTTCGGTATTGGCTTCTACAACCACCTTATTTGTAAAGGGATCAAAAATATCTTCGAGGGCTGTTCTTCCTAAGATTCTATCACTTAGAGGTTGAATTATTTCTCCCCCTTCAGTGAGTGGAGTCATGAAAAGACCGTCTAACGTTCCACAATCTTGTTCCTGAATAATACAATCTTGGGCTACGTCGACGAGACGACGGGTTAAATAACCGGAATTAGCTGTTTTAAGCGCCGTGTCCGCCAACCCTTTTCGAGCTCCGTGAGTTGAAATAAAATATTGGTGAACACTCAAACCCTCTCGGAAATTAGCTGTGATGGGATTTTCAATAATTTCACCGGAAGGTTTAGCCATCAAAC